>Ga0180437_10003617_pt1 | contig 22774 bp, 18 predicted proteins | sample SS_ome_4_FD_132410 | JGI IMG/M metagenome (GOLD analysis project Ga0180437, IMG submission 132410) | Hypersaline lake sediment archaeal communities from the Salton Sea, California, USA - SS_3_D_1 metaG | ecosystem: Environmental > Aquatic > Non-marine Saline and Alkaline > Hypersaline >...
AACAACGGCTTGTTGCCAGTTGACTTTGAACGGATCTGGAATGATGCGCGCAGCGTATCCTTCCAAGGTCATGACTTGTTCTTGATGTCTGCCGAAGACATGCTTCTATCGCTTTGTATTAACAGCCGCCGCAAGCGCTTCTTTCGGATCCGATCGCTAGTGGACATTGCCGAGACGATGAATGGCTATCCCGAGCTGGACTGGGCCACCCTGAGCGACAGGGCTCGAGCCTATCAGTGCAACCACATTGTCTATACGGCCCTCCTGGTGACGCAGATGACCTTGGGCTGCAGTTTGCCAGGGCCAGTGTTGGACCGCTTGGACGTTGGGCGGGTGAAGGCGGCCACTGTACACCGCCTCGTTCCGTTCCTCATTGAGCATCTACCCCTGGCAGCCCTGTCCTTCTACACAGGCCGGGAGGTGTTCGGGCGGAAGGTAGGTTGGTCCCTCGTGCTGCCGTATGCCATCGAGAGCTGGCCCCAGATTGGGCGCAGAGTCCAGCAAGCCTACCAAGCGTGGAGTCAGCCTAAGCATGTCGACTAGCGAGCGACTCAAAGGAGATATGGACCCATGACCGACGCACATGCAGCCAAACCGCTTCGCAAAAGCGATATCCTGGTCCAAGAACTCGGGGAGCAAACCGTCCTCTACAGAACCAAGGGAAAGGCCATTCACGTCTTGAATCCCACGGCCCGTCTGATCTGGGGGCTGTGTGACGGCCAGCACAGCCTACAGGACATGGAGCGAGCAGTTCACGCGAGCTTTGCCATCCCAGAAGGGCAGGACGTCTGCGCAGATATCCGGCGCATCGTGGACGAATTTTCCAGCAAGGGGCTCATGGAGGAAAGGTTATAGTCGACTATCTTCAGTCCGGCGAATCGAATCTCCGAGTTCTCGCAGGAAATCAAACTGTGGAACGGACAGCGGATACTGGTGGAGACTGCTCTGCACCAACTCCCTGAACGATACACAGAGCGAGGCAAAGCGATCTGTCAGCAAGCCCGGGGCCTCAGCAATTCTGATTCTAGGGTACGTGGCAAGCTGTGGATGGCTGACAAAGGGTAGCCTGGTAGCGTGGAGGACGAATGGGGGTGGTCGGCGGGTAGCCAAGTCCACCGACCAGGGTTCCACGTCTACCGGAGTCAGTCATCCGACAGCCCCTGGATCCGCCTCAAAGACAGAATGCTCCCTAGCGAGGTGCCCACCAGCAGCCGGGTCTGCGCGACCTACGCGTTCATGGACGAGGACGCAGAAGCGGACGTCACCTACTACTACCGGCTTGAAGGCATAGATGTTCGTGGGAATAGGACCAGCCACGGTCCTGTCACGGGCATGATGCCACTGTGCATGCATCCGACGGAGGAGTCCAGTCCATAGCGCACCGCATTGAGTAAAACCGATAGCCACCGGTAGCAGCGCGACCCTACCCTCCCCGGTCCCGAGAACCTCTAGGACTGGGGCTTTTTGCACCTCTCTCATCCACGCTGTTTCCCACAAAACAAGCAATTAACGTAATTTTTATTTGACTAATCTGAAACCAATGATATAATGAACATGATATACGGCAGTAGTTCGGTACTGCAGTGAGCCATCAGGACAGTCTGGTTGCTCACGGCTGGATGGTATAGACAGATTGTGTGAATCCCGTGCCAACGCTGATTTCCAAAAAAAGAGGTCTTGACAAAAGAGGAATATCGTGTATAATGATAGTACCAGAGTACTAGTAGTACTCTGGTACTATAGATGGTCAATCTCAGGCGTAAACGGCTGCCTCTCTCCCCTCCGGCCTTTGCTACCCTTGCCGGTACTTAGACGAGGAGCGATATCGCTCGGCGTTGGCGAGTTCTCTGATCTCGCTAAAGGAGGTGTGAACTTTCGTCACAGGTACACTGCACTTCAGAGATGGTCCATTCGTTTGACGCAATGTTCGGTTCTATCTCTTTCAAGGTTTGATCGGAGTCGTCTGGTTTCTAGCGCAGCACAGAATCAGGCTACACAGTGCAAAGAATAGAGCAAGGGAAGCTTGGAAAGTGGATCCGTCGATGGGCCTTCCAGACTGATCCAACACCACAGCAGAGAAAGGCAGTAGGGCAAGAGTAGGTGTGGGCAAAGCGCGCCATCGCGGACCACACACTGAGAGCCGAGGAGGTACGAAAATGACAAAGCATCGTCTGAAAGCAATCTCAACCGCAAGACTCTGGAAGAGACTTGTGATCTTGACCGTACTCGTGGTACTAACGACCACAACATTCATCTCCCCCGTTCTGGCCATCGACCCACCAGGGCCGGCCATTCGGGGCGAGAGCAAGGAGGAATCTAGGGAAGAAGCATCGGTCCAGCCCACAAATGCCCTAGAAAACCAAATCCAGCAGACGCTGCTACAGGACCGCTTTGGAGTCTCGCTAGGTCTGCAACCTGGCGCTGGCGTCTTTCCCTTCTCCTTCGATTGGGCCAGCATGGCTCCCACCCTGAACACTGACACAGTAGACTGGATCGAAGCCGATTGGTATGGAGACTGGAATACAAGCAATGTGATTATCGGCACCACATACCGCGGCAACGTGCCTTCGGGTGGCGAGTGGTATGATGTCGAAGCCCTCTATTTTGACAATGACCAATCCAACTTTTACATCGCCATCGTCACCTCCGTTCCCCACTTTGAAGACTGGGGAGGGGGCAACCTGGGTGTGGGGATCTATGATTCGAGGGTTCTCGGTGGCGTATGGACGCGCCCCGGTGACCTATCCATCGACCTGGGCCTCAATGCGCCACGTGTTGAGAGAAACGGCACGACCTGGCGCTATGACTTTGGTGTGGACATTGTACACGAAAACCGAGACAGCATTGCTACCACTGTCTCGATGCGCGACAATGCACTCGGCGCATCACTGTATCGAACAGCAAACGATGCCGGTGGTGTGGATGTCGAGAACCCTATCGACAGCGACTGGTATACCAGCGCCCCGGGCATCAATGCCGCAGCCTACTGGGAAAGCACCAACTTTGACCCCGAGAGCACCATCTCCACGAACTTGGGGGCCATCCAATACGTGGGCGAGACGACGGTCAGCTATTACGAGTACGACTTTGGCGGCGCCCTGGAGAATGGCGCCCCTACCTACATCATCGAAGTGACCATACCGCGCGCCCTCTTTGGGGACGCCAATCCCGGCCACGGCGATACCATCGGCATACGCTGGGTCGAAGGCTGCCGCAACGACGGGAACAATACCCAGGCCGTCATCTACCTTGACGGCGACGTGGACGACATCGAAACGGGCGACGCCCCGGACAGCACCAACCACTTTGGCACGCAGATGACCTACAATGGAGACCCCACCAACCCCGTCCTGGGAAACTTTCCCACGGTGAGCGATCCAAAGTACGCCGGTTCTGCAGCGCCTTATGGCATGTGCCACATCGTGTGCCCCACCTGTTCTTACCTGGGTGCCGGCGTCAGCGCCGAGCGAGACGCCGATCTGCTTCCCGATGAGGACGTCCCGGCCATCTCCCCGCTGCCCAACCTCAGCCCGCTACTCGACATACCGGACGCCGATAGCGACGACGGCCTGCGCATCCCGAGCCGCTGGCAGGACGGGGTGCAAGACACCATCCGCTACACAGTCACAGTGCCTACTGGCGCTGCGCCAGGCACCCGCTATGTAAACATCTGGTTCGACTGGAATCGGGACGGCGACTGGGCCGACAGCAACGTGGCCTGCGCCACGGCCCATACCGAGAATGAGCGGGTGCTGGCCAACCAGCCAGTGAACGTAACGCCGGGCAGCACAGCAGGCTTTGACGTCGCGCTCAACCCTTGCAACCCCAACGGCGACCTCGAGATCCTCTGGGTGCGCATCACCGTGTCCAATGAAGCCGTCTCCGACGTGGATGCTGATGGACGCGGTCCTGGCTACTGTTTCCGCGAGGGCGAAACCGAAGACTGGCTTCACCGGCCCCTGCCACCGACGGCTGTTGAGCTGCTATCGTTCACGGCCAAGAGCCGATTGCAGGCAATTGTCGTCAAATGGGAGACCGCTTCCGAGATCGACAACATAGGCTTTAACCTCTACCGCTCCCAGACTGTGGAAGGACCCTGGATCCAGCTTAACGATCACCTGATCCCCAGCCAGGTGCCACCCGGCAGCCCGGTGGGTGCTGTCTACAAGTTCCGCGACACTGCGGTCGAACCCGGCGTCCTCTACTACTACCTGTTGGAGGACGTGGATATCCGAGGCGTGACCACGAGCCACGGGCCGGCCAGCGCCCGGTTCAATCCGCGTCTTAGAGAATAGCGCGAGACGAGCAAGCGACTGGAGATTCGGAAAACACCCTGTCCCAGGCTACCCGGGGGCAGGGTGTTTTCTTTCCCTGCGATACAGCAATTAACGTAATTTTTATTTGACAAATTGTAAATCTGTGGTATGATCACAAGCGAAGAGAATACACCAGTCAAATCGCTGCCAGGTCGTACCAGCGAATTGTGTGGAATCTGTGTCAAATTCCTATTCCTCTGGAAAAGGGCTTGACAAAAAAAGAATCCGGTGTATAATAGTACTAGGGTACTATTAGTACCCTAGTACTACGAAAAGATATTCTCTTGAATATGCGGCTGCCTCTCTCCCCCCGGCTTTTGCTACCCTTGCCGGCCCTTACAGATGAGGAGCAATGTTGCTCGACGTTGGCGAGATCTGCGATCTCGCTGAAGGAGGTAAGGACTATTGTCACAGTGCACGGCACTGTGAAGCCGGTCCAGTCATTTGACTGCGCTGTCCCATTCTATCTATGCCAAGAGTTGATAAGATCGTCCAATTGTGGCGCAGTCAAGCTCAAGCTTCATAGTGCAAAGAGCAAGCAAGGGAACCCTGGGAAGCGGATCTGTCGATGGGCTTTCCACGCCTTTCAGACCGATCCAACATCGCAGCAGAGAAAGACAAGACAAAAGCAAAAGCAGGTGTGTACAAAACATAACATCACAGATCACACACCGAGAACCGAGGAGGTATGAAAATGATAAAGCACAGTTTGAAAACAATCTCATTGTTGTCTGTTCTGGTTATGCTACTGGCGATGGCACCCGTGGTGGGCGTCGGCGCCACGGACCGACTCGAGGGGGGTGCAGGGATCGAGGCAGAACCCACTCTGAACGGCCTGTACTACGGCGATGGAGATGTGAACAACTATACGCTCCTGGGCGAAAACCTCAACCCTGACGGCACCCCGCGTGCCAAACTCTACTATTGGGATTCGTCGACCTCAGAGAACATCTACCTGGCGGTGGTGGTGGACCCGAGCGTCAACGACAACGTCTTTGGCACAAAGGCGCTGGATGGCGCCTACCTGAGCAGCGCGAACTGGAGCGCTGTCCACACCGCGGAGCGCCTGATCTCTTCCGACAACGTGGAGATCGGTTTCACCTGCAACGGTCAATCCTGGAACTGGTTCCACGGTTATGCTTACTGGGATGAATTCAGTGGCGAGTGGAAGTCTGATCCAGCCGATGGCAGCATCGGCGGCGGTACCTATCCAGCCGGCACCGAGTTCGCCAGCTCCTTAACGTGGAACCTGAACGCCGCGGCTTGGGATGTGACCCTGGCCGGCGATCCGGGCGCGACGCTGCGTACGAGCCCCAATGACTGGAAATCCCCCTACGCTGACCCCAACGACGTGACGGTGGGCGTCGACTACCCAACGGCGTACTATGATGGCGCCACAGGCGACCTGACATGGGAGTGGCCGATGGTTTACGAGGCCCGCATCCCCAAGACCGAGTGCCTGGATGTCAACGGAGACATGCAAGCATGGTCGATCTTTATCTGGAGCGCGCACAACTCCCCCGCCAAGGACGGCGAGCAGGACGTGCCGATCGAAGTCTGGGAGTATGGCGACGCGCCGGATGATGCAACCGTAGACCCTTCCCTCAACTACACCTATCCCACGGTGTGGGGTGGCGCTTCCGGCCTGGAGCCAGCACGCCACAAGCTAATCCCAGGCGGACCGCGCCTGGGCACCGCTGTGGACCCGGAGACAGATGGTCAGCAGGATGGCCTCGCTCTCGGCGACGACGGAGACCTGTATCCCTTCTACGACGACTATACCGATGACGAAGACGGGGTGGACCTCAGGGGTGTCGAACTGCGTCCCGGGAACTCCTACTGCATCACCGTGACCGTGACACTGACACCAAGCATGCCCAGTGCCTATGTGGACGGGTGGATCGACTTTCACCGGGACGGTATCTGGGATGCGGGCGACCGCATAGAGGACCGCTTGCTCCCGGTGGGCGTACACAACGACGTCTGCTTCACGGTGCCGGAAGATGCTACTGTAGCCCCGACCTATGTCCGTTTCCGCATCAATAGCGCGGGCAACTTGCCTCCCGATGGGCCAGCGTCGGACGGGGAAGTCGAGGACTATCGGATCGACGTCCGGCCTCTGGCGGTCGATCTGACTTCCTTCACGGCCAAGAGCAGGCTGAATGCCATCGTCGTCAGATGGGAGACCGCCTCGGAGATCGACAACCTCGGCTTTAACCTCTACCGTTCGCAGAGGCTGGAGGGGCCTTGGAACCAGATCAACGATCGCCTGATCCCCAGCCAGGTGCCACCCGGCAGCCCGGCGGGCGCTATCTACAAGTTCCGCGACACCGAAGTAGAGCCTGGTGTCGTCTACTACTACCTGCTGGAGGACGTGGACACCCGTGGGTTGACCACGAGTCACGGGCCCGTCAGCGCCCAGTTCAATCCGCGTCTGCCGCAACAGCCGACAACCGGTTTCAGCCTCACGGGCGAAAGCAAGTAGCTTGGTCGCCTAGACGTACAATGCCCCGAATCCTGAAAATCAGGGTTCGGGGTTTTTGGTTTCCCCCACAACCGGCAGTCCCAGCCAGTTGACCGAATTGACGTCTTTCGGTACAATGCAAGCATGGATCTATTTGACCATGCCCGCAGGGAGCAGATCGAACAGGAAGCGCCCTTGGCCGCCCGGATGCGTCCCCGCACCTTGGACGAGTTTGTCGGCCAGGAGCACATCGTCGGGCCGGGACGGCTGCTGCGCCGCGCCATCCAGGCCGACCAGCTCTCCTCAGTGATCTTTTACGGGCCACCCGGCACCGGAAAGACAACGTTGGCTGCAGTGATCGCCAACACCACCCAGAGCCATTTTGAAACCCTCAATGCCGTGCTTGCCGGGGTGGCCGATGTGCGCCGGGTGACCAAGGACGCACAGGACCGGCGCGCCCTCCATGGCCAGCGGACCATCCTCTTTGTGGACGAGGTACATCGCTGGAACAAAGCCCAGCAGGACGCCCTTCTGCCCTGGGTGGAGAACGGCACCGTCATCCTGATCGGCGCGACGACCGAGAACCCCTACTTTAGCGTGAATCGCCCCTTGGTCAGCCGCAGCCGCATCTTCCAGTTTCGCTCTTTGACGGAGCAGGATCTGTACGCCATCGCCCGCCATGCCCTGGCCGATCCCGACCGGGGCTACGGCAAATTGAAGGTAGATCTACACGACGACGCCCTGGCCCACCTGGTGGACGTGGCCAACGGCGATGCCCGGGGGGTACTCAACGCCCTGGAGCTGGCCGTCGAGACCACACCACCGGACGGTGAGGGTTCCATCGTCGTGGATATGGCCGTGGCCGAAGAGAGCATCCAGCGCCGAGCCGTGCTCTATGACAAGGATGGCGACTACCATTATGACACCATCAGCGCTTTCATCAAGTCGCTGCGCGGTTCAGATCCCGACGCGGCGTTGTATTGGCTGGCCAAGATGGTCTACGCCGGTGAGGATCCGCGTTTCATCTTCCGCCGGATGCTGATCTTTGCAGGCGAGGACGTGGGCCTAGCCGACCCCAACGCCATCCGCATGGTGACTGCTTGCGCCGAGGCGTTCGACCGAGTAGGCCTGCCCGAAGGACGCTTCCACCTGGCCGAAGCGACCCTCTACCTGGCGACGGCCCCCAAGTCCAATTCAACCCTGGCTTTCTTCGATGCCTTGTCGCTGGTGGAACGGGAACGGGAGGGAGAGGTGCTCCGCCACCTGAAGGATGCCAGCCGCGATTCCGAGGGCTTTGGTCACGGTGAGGGCTATCTCTACCCCCACGCCTACCGGGATCACTGGGTGGCACAGCAGTATCTACCCGAGGGCCTCCAGGGGCGAGTGTTCTACCAGCCCAGCAACGAAGGCTACGAGCAGGCCATCCACGACCAGGTAGCCCGCCGCCGTGAGGCCCAACTGGCTGCCATGGTGGAGGAGCCAAGCCAACCCGAGATCTTGACCTTTACGCCCGGGGAACGCACCCACGACCGGTGGTTGCAGCGCACCGTCGGCAACGCCGGCGAGCGACTGGGCCGCCTGCGCGATGCAGTGTTGGACGCTGCCAGACTGCAGCGCCATCACGTCGTGCTGGACCTCAACGCCGGCAGCGGGTTGCTGACCTGGGAAGTGCTCCGGCGCACGCCGGAAGGGGGAACTTGGGCGCTGGTCCGCGATCGGCAGACAGCAGAGGGGCTCCGCCAGCAGGCCGAGCGGCTCCCGGAACTGGAGCGACCTGTGGTTCTGGTGGGTAACCTGGAGGAGCTACCCGAGCTTCTGGTCCTGCGTGGTGAGGGCGATGTGGCCGGAGGGTCGGGCCTGCGCTTCGACGCCATCGTGGGGCGCAATGCGCTGGGATCCCTGGCCAGCAAGGTGGAGGCATTGAGCCTGCTGGCTACGTGGCTGCGGCCAGGGGGATGGCTTAGCCTAGCCGAAACAGTGGTCAGACACACGCAGCGGCTATACGCGCTGGCGGACCTGTCCCCTCTGGACGTTGATCTTCGCAGGCGGGTGGTCGATGCGGAGGAAGAGATCTATGCCTCCGCCGACGACCCGCTGGTCAACTGGGGCGCGGCGGATTTGCGAAGCGCGCTCGAGGCAGCCGGGCTGGCCGGGATCACTATCGAAGAGGAAGCACAGCAGGCGGAGATGCTGGTCAGCACGGCAACCTTCGACCGCTGGTTCGCGCTGGACCCGGACCGGGAACGACCCTCGTACGGACAGCACCTGCTGGGCTGGATCACCATGGACGAATTGGCTGAGGTCAAGGCAGTTTTCCAGTACCAACTTGTGGGCCAGACGGTCACCTGGCGCACACAAATCGCATTTGGCGTCGGCCAATGTCCAATAGGGTAAGCTTTCTCTTGCAAGAAGGCTTCTCTTGAGCCAACCCTGTGTCACCCACTTCCCTGGGCTCCCAGCCCAATCCCAGGAGTTGGGGACAGACCCGCACAAAGCCCTGGCGGGCTATTTGGCAGGCAGAGACGAGGCGAAATCTACGCCCTCCTGCACCCAGATGTCGCAGATCACCACACACCGGGAGCGAGACGGTAGCAGAAAGCCACTTTCTGCGAGAAGCCTTGCCGGGCTAATCAATGCCCGGTGACAAAGCTGAGGATCAGCCCGTGGACGACCTGCTCGACCGGCGCCTTGTCGTCGGTAAAGGCAACGGAAGGCTCGGTGAATTCCTGTGCCCTGGGGATTGATGCCTCGGTCACTTGCTTAAGGATGGGATTGTCTATCAAGGCAGCATTCTCGGCCAGATTCTCCAACTGAGTCGGTTGCTTGGTGGCCACCACCAGCACGTTGATCAGGTCCTGGCCGGGATTTGCCAGGTCCACAAGGTAGACATTGGGGAACTCGGTCTTTAGGGTGCTGGCCAGTACCTTGACCAGGCTCCAATCGGTGTGGGTACGGCCCGCGTTGACCACCACTACGCCGTTCTCGGTCAGATGCTCGCGGGCCTCCGCAAAGAACTCGCGGGTCGTCAAGTGGAACGGGATGTAGGGCGGGCGATAGGCATCGACGGCGATGACATCGTACTGTTTCGGGCTGTTCCTCAGGAAATAGCGCCCGTCTTGGGCCACAGCATTGAAATTTGGCTCGTTCATGTCAAAGTACTCGCGACCCACGCGGATGATCTCGGGATCGATCTCGGCACCGTCAATGGGAATGGGACCATAGATGGCCGTGTACTGCTTGGGGACTGTGCCCGCCGCCGAGCCAATAAGGGCCAGGCTACGCACCTGATCGGCTTTGTAGGGCGCATTATTGAAATAGGGCGCGATCAGGAAATAGTCCCAGACACCTCCCACAAGCACCGAGTCAGGAGCATACACAGAATGCACACCCTGTCCCTCGTTCAGCTTGAGCAATATCTCATCACCCCACTCCACCACTTGTATATAGTTGTAGGCCGACTCGGTCTCGTGCAACAGCTTGCCGTATTCCAGTGGCTTGACGACGCCACCGGGCAGGACAAGGATCAAGACGATCAGGATCGCCGGCATGAGCAGGTAGAGCAGAGCGCGGCCGTGCAACTCCGTGAACAGTCCCACCAGCGACACAGCTAGCAACAGGAAAGAGAAGAAAAGGAAGGTGTTTCGTGTACCGATGTTGGGGACAAGGACCAGAACCGGCAGAAAAGTGCCTACCAGGCTGCCCACCGTGGACAGGGCGTAGAGTCGGCCAGCGACGTGACCTGACGACTCTACGCGCTCGTCGGCCATAGACAACCGAATGGCAAAGGGCGATACACAACCCAGGAGGGTGACCGGTATCGAAAAGAGGGCCACCACGCCCAGAAGCGAGCCGACCAGGATGCCAGCACTGTACTCGGCAAAGCCTTGCATCGACCAGAGAAGCACCGGGCGGGCGACAAAGGGCACCACACCGATGAGGAAGGCAGCCCAGGCCGCGATCTGGTACAACACCCGGTAGTATGGCTTGCGGTCTGCCCAATTGCCGCCCACATAGTAGCCGACAGTCAAGTAGAGCAGCACTGTGCCGATGAGGACTGCCCAGATGATCAGCGAGTTCCCAAAAAATGGATCGAGCAGGCGGGCGGCCGTCAGCTCCACACCCAGGCTGACCATTCCCGCCACAAAGACGGTGATGAGCAACAATACACGTCTGGCGTTCACAGGACACCTTTCATGTCAGATCCCAATGACCAATGAACAATGAACGAGCAGAACCTCCGAATTCTCATTGGTCATTGGTCATTCGTCGCTTGTCATTATACCCGTTTCGAAGCAAGGTGGCAAACGACCTTGACGCTGCTGCGATTTGCTGGTATAGTGGGTCGCAGTTGGATTGGCGACAAATCCGGAAGGCGAGAGCATGGGCTGCTGTCCTTCGCCTGTTGTCGGATATGGGAAGATACAGTCAACATGACGGGAGCCATCATCCGGGCATTTGACGGTTCGCTTGCCGATGCCGAAGGCATGCTGCTGGTGGAGCGGGCCACCTTTGACGAAGCTCCTTACAGTCCCGAGGAGGTACGTACCATGCTGACCGCTGGCTCCCAGCGAGCCTGGGTGGCGGTTGGCGCGGACAGCGTGGTGGGCTTTATAGTGGCCTTTGCCACCTATGGCCTGCGCGGTCCCTGCTGGGAGATAGATCTGCTGGCGGTGCAACCCGACTGGACGCGGCAGGGCTTGGCAACGCGCCTCATCCGCGCGGCCTCGGCCCATGGCGCCACTGTGGCCCGCCGGGCGCGCGCGGTGGTGGCCACTGACAACGCTGCCTCGGAACGGGCTTTCCAGCGAGCAGGTTATAGAACTGCCGGCACCTGCGATTTGATGATCTATCGCACCGAGGGATCCAGCCTCCCTCACCGCACGACACCGGGCGTGACCGTGCGAGAGATAGCTGGTATCACCGAAATCACCGGCTGGCTGCCGGAGGAGATCATTTCCGGCTGGCCACCCGCTGGTCAGCAGCAAGAGCAGCCCCGCACGCTGACGCTGCTGCTGGCGGAGCGGAATGGCGAGGCCGAGGGGTATGTCGAACTGATCGAAGTGCGGACGCTGCTCTACCGGGGGACATGGATCGAATCCCTGGCTGCCTCGACGCAGAAAGCTCGCACGGCATTGGTTCACGCGACGCTGGCTCGATGCAGCGTCGCGGGCCAGAACGAGATCGGTACGATGGTGGCATCTGGCGATCTACCCCTGCAGCAGGTACTCCTGGACGCCCAATTCCAGTCGTTGGGCAGCTTCCACTGGCTCAGCGCAAGGTTGCCCCTACCAGGGCTGGCTGCCGCTTCCCCATCACCCCGGGGCCAGGCGAAGAAACGATCACATGACGGCACCTGAGAAAGGTCCACGGATCCGGTGGTGGGGTTGGCTGATTGCCGGCGTGATCCTGGTGGCCGCGGTCGCCTCCCTGATCAAATGGTGGCGGCCCATCTATGGCTTCGTGGCGAACAGGGAGCAAGTCACCGCCTGGGTGGAAAGCCTGGGCGCGTGGGGACCCATTGCCATCATCCTCTTGGAGATGTTCCAGGCCCTGCTGGCGTTCATCCCCGGCCAGGCGATCGAAGCAGTCAGTGGCTACCTCTACGGCCCCTTGCTCGGCACAGTGTTCGCCATGACCGGCATCACCATCGGCTCGTTCATCGCCTTTTCCCTCTCCCGCCGCTTTGGGCGGCCCCTGGTCGTCCGGCTGGTTGGCAAGGACTCTATGGATCGACTGGATGAACTTGTCCGGCGTGGTGGAGCCCCTTTCTTCTTCCTGATCTGGCTTTTCCCCTTCGCGCCTGACGACCTTGCCGTAGTGGCCGCAGGGCTGACGTGTATGCCCATCGGCCAGTTCATGCTGCTGATGGTCCTGGGCCGGCTGCCTGGCGTGTCAGTATCCGTCTGGGTTGGAGCCAACGCGGCCCGGATCGATCCGATCTGGTGGGTTGTTATCTTTGTCGTCATCGCCATCGCCGCCCTGATCTTGTGGCGCTGGGGCAACCAGATCCAGGAGGCCGTTCTTGGACTTAGTGAGCGATTGAGTGATCTTCTCGAGCGATAGCCCCTGCTGCTAGCCCGATACGCCCGGCGCCACTCCTGCGAGCGCCAGCCCTTTTCAGAATCCCTCCCTCCGTTGTACTTCATGGACGACTGCTGCCAGGATGCCTGGCAGCACCCGGGGTCCGCAGGGGACTGAGGTTTGGCAAAAGAGAATAGCGATGCTATACTTGCATCTGGACCCGGAGATCAGAGGAAAGGGGTTAGGCTATGGCGAACACAATTACCTTGGCTAGGCTTCCCCTGCTGATTGTGATCGTGCTATTGCTCTATCTGGGTAGTCCCGCAATCCAGGCGGCGACAGCAGCCCTGGTCGTCATTCTGATCCTGATGGACAGTCTAGATGGGATCATAGCACGGCACCGCCAGGAAGTGGGAATGCTGGGCAGCAAGCTGGATATCGCCGTGGACAGGATCGTCGAGATAGTTCTGTGGGTAGTCTATGCAGACTTGAACCTGATCTCGGTGGCGATCCCCATCATTGTCATCATCCGCGGCGGGCTGGTGGATACGGTCCGCAGCTTCAGCCTGGTGTATGGCGAGACGTCATTTGGCATGATGCAAACCAGATGGGGACGGTGGCTGGTTGGCTCCAGCTTTATGCGCACAACGTACGGGGCCAGCAAGGCCACGGCTTTCACCCTGCTAGCTCTGGCCTTGGGCCTACGAGGGCTGTGGGCCGGCACACCCAAGGAGGGCTGGGCAGACGCCCTGTGGTTCCTTGCCCGCGCTCTAAGTTGGATCGCCGCCATCATCTGCATCATCCGTGGAGCCCCTGTGCTGATCGAAGCACGCACTCTGCTAAGGGACTTGGACGAAAAGGTATCCAAGCAAGCGACCCAATGATCGAACTTGATCAGTTGAGCAGCAGCCACAGCCTCATGCGGCTGGGCATGTTCTTCAGCCACCATACACCAGAGAGAGTCGGCCATCGACTCGCCTGGTGGGCGTCTGGCCTCGTCAGTTGGCTGGCGCCGGCCGTGTACCGAATTGTGCGGGCCAACCTTGGCCAGGTGCTCGGCCCGGATGTCGGGGAAACCAACCTGGCTCGAGCGACGCGCCGAGTGTTCTATACCACCTTGCGCAGCAGCTACGATCTGTTTCGCGCCTTACACTTGCCCGAAGAAAAAATGGCCACGATGGTGGATGTACCCGACGCGACAAGAGAGGTTGCGCGTTCCTTCTGGGAAGAGAAACGAGGCGCAGTTGTGGTGTTCCCCCACCTTAGCAACTTTGACCTTGGGGGACACGCTCTGGTGCCGTTTCTGCCCGAGTTGCAATTGTTTACCCTGCCCGATCCACCTCCCGGCTTCCAGTGGCTCAACGAGACCCGGAGGAGAACCGGGGTTAACGTGACGCCCCTGAGTGCCGCCGCCCTCCGCCAGGCGATCCGGCTTCTGAGACGGGGAGGGATCGTGGCAGTGGCAGGAGACCGGCCAGTGAGCGAGCTGGACGAACCGGTCCTATTCTTTGACCGGCCTGCCCGCGTGCCATCGGGCCACATCCGCATGGCACTGAAGACGGACGCCGCCATGTCCTTGGGTTATTGCGTGCTTTCGCCCGATACCCAACGGTACACCATGCACCTCGATCCGCCCATGGAGGTGATCCGTACGGGGAACCGCGACGAAGAGATCCAACTCAACCTGCGCAAGATGCTGGATGCCCTGCAGGACACTATCTTGCGCTGGCACGATCAATGGCAGATGTTCGTTCCCGTCTGGCCCGAGTTGTTGGAGACGTAGAGGAAGACATCATGCGCGTTCTCATCACGGGTGGAGCTGGATTCCTGGGCTCCGCGCTGGCAAACCGACTGGCTGGGGAAGGGCACACAGTGCTTGTTTTGGACGACCTCTCGGCTGGTGACCCCCGGCAGTTGGCCGCCGAGGTACTGCTGACCCGGGGCGACGTCAAGGACATCCCCAAACTCTGGACTTTACTCCAGGGCGTGGACTGCGTTTACCATCTTGCGGCCCGGGTACGCGTGCCGGAATCGATCCATTACCCCGGTGATTACAACAATGTGAATGTAGGGGGCACGGTGTCGGTCATGGAAGCCGTACGGGACACGGGGGTCAGGCGGGTGGTATTCGCCTCGTCAGGGGCACTCTACGGCGAGCAGAATCACCAGCCGATCGACGAATGGCAGGTGCCCAATCCCAACTCTCCCTATGGCGTGAGCAAGATCGCTGCCGAGTACTATGTCTCCACGTTGGGCACACTGTACAACATCGAGACGGTATCGCTGCGCATTTTCAACGCCTACGGACCAGGGCAGGAGTTGCCCCCCAGCTATCCTCCAGTGATCCCTCAACTGCTGCGGCAAGCGCTAACCGGCGGTTCGATGGTGATCTACGGCGATGGGTCCCAGACACGCGACTTTGTGTTCGTAGATGACGTGGTGGAAGCCCTGTTACTGGCAGCCACGGCCAGCTCGGTGAATAGGGCAGTGATCAACATCGGATTGGGCCAGGAAGTGAGCATCAATGACCTAGCCTCCCAGGTGATGCGCACCACCGGCAAACGGGTGAATGTCCTGCACAACCAGGAACATTCGGGTGGGGTGTCGCGGTTGGTAGCCGACGTGCGCCAGGCACAGAAACTACTCGGGTGGGCACCGAGGACCGAGATCGAGCAGGGATTGCAGTTGACGCTCCAACGGGATCCGAGATTCGCACGCAACAAACCCTAGAAAGTAATGCGCGCAATATGGCACGGTTCAGAAGTAGCCTTCCCTATGTTCTGTGCTTTCCGCTTGACGTATAATCGTAAAGGCAAAACCACTATGGAGGAAACGACATGTTCAAAAAAGTAGACGATGTGTTTTTCAATGTGGACGACATGGACAAGGCAGTCGCCTTCTATCGCGACACGTTGGGCCTGCCCATCAAGTACGAGTCGGCCGATTGGGTAGAGCTGGACGCCGGCAACGTGAACATCGCCTTGCGACGCTACGGCTCAGGCCCCCAGGGACGGCCCGAGCTGGGCGTAGGTGAGGGTGCCACCCTCGTCTTTGAGGTGGACGATATCGAAGCTGCCAAGGCAAAACTCCAGAGCCACGGCGTTAAGTTCATCGGTGGAATCTTTGAGTATGGCGCGGTCAAGTTGGCGGCCTTTGAGGATTTGAACGGCAACGTACTCCAGATCTACCAGCATGTGCGCTAGGCCCTCTTACACTTTGATGGCGGTCTTTGCCCACCCGGACGACGAGTCATTCGGTATGGGCGGGACACTGGCTCGTTACAGCGCCGATCCAGACGTGCGGGTGGTGCTGGTGTGCGCCACGCGGGGAGAGGCTGGCGAGATTGCCGATTCCAGTCTGGCGACCCCCGAAAAGCTGGGAGAGGTCCGGGAGCAAGAATTGCGCTGTGCCTGCCACGCATTGGGGATCGATGCCCTACACCTGCTCGATTACCGCGACTCGGGAATGGCGGGTACGCCAGCGAACCAGGATCCCCGCTCGCTGGTGAGAGCCAACTTTGACGAGGTGGTGGGCAAGCTGGTGGAGCAGATCCGCCGCGAGCGTCCTGACGTGGTGGTCACCTTTGACGAAAACGGCGGCTACGGCCATCCCGACCACATCGCCATCCACTATCATGCCAAGGCCGCCTTTGCCGCTGCTGCCGATCCTTGCCGGTACCCAGAACAGCTCGAAGCCGGGCTGGAACTGCACCAAGCCAGCAAACTCTATTATACTGCACTCCCACGCCGCTTCTTCCGCGCTGTGGCCACCAAGTTGCAGGAAATGGGCATCGCGGTCCCGCAGCGCTACTTGGAACGCCTGGAGGCACCGATCGGCCTGCCCGACGAGGCTTGCACCACGGACATCAACGTCCAGGATTTTTGGGATACCAAACAATCGGCAGTCCAGTGCCACGCCACACAGCTCAATCCAGACAGCATCTTTGCCCTGTTGCCGCCAGAGATCATGCGCGATCTGCAGACCTGGGAGTGCTTCCAACTGGCGGTCAGCACAGTTGGCGAGGATGAAGGCAGCCATGACCTGCTGACCGGCCTGGCACCAAAACGGGTTTAGGCGGGTATCCCCATTGCTGGAAGCCCGTTTTCTCAGGGGAAATGGGCTCCTTTTTGGGTAATCTGCTTCCAGAGCATGCTTGACACTCTTGGCATTCACTTCGAACCAAATATCCTGGCCATTATCGGCCTGATCATTGCCGTGTCCTTTCTGGGCAGCAAGATCTTTCAGCGGTTCGGCATTCCCCAGGTTGTGGGCTTTATCGTCATCGGCGTAATCCTGGGGCCATCGCTGCTTAACCTTATCCCCCTGGAACTGTCCGAACAGTTGATCTTTATCAGCGAGATCGCACTGGGCCTGATCGGCTTCGACATTGGCAGCCACCTCCGCTTCAGTGAGCTTCGGCGGCTGGGACGTAGTATTCTCTTCATCTTGCTCTTCGAGGCCATCGGCACCTTTGTCCTGGTCACGGCAGGCATCTATCTGATCACCCAGTCCCTGCACACCGCTTTGATCTTCGGGGCATTGGCATCGGCCACCGCCCCTGCAGCTACGGTAGACGTCCTGGCGGAATACGATGCCAAAGGACCGCTCACTACCAGTCTCCTGGCCGTGGTCGGGATGGATGATGCCCTGGCCCTGGTGCTCTTTAGCATCGCGGCTGCGCTGGCCGAATCACTTCTGGCCCAGTCCGGTCCGCCATCCTTGCTGCAGATTCTGGAACTGCCTTTGATCGAGATTGGAGGCTCCCTGGTCGTGGGTGTGGGCCTGGGCCTGTTGCTGGACCGGATTATGTGCCGGATGAAGGTCCAACACGACGCAATGGCCATTTCCATCGGCTTTGTGTTCCTGGGTGTGGGGCTCTCCCAGGCATTTGGCTTCTCGCTGATCCTGACGACGATGGTTCTGGGGATAGTGATCGTCAACCGCTGTGCCGAGCATGGACAGCATATCCGCTACACCATCGAGCAAGCCGGTCCTGTGATCTATGTGCTCTTTTTCACATTAGTCGGCGCACGATTCCAGATCGGTCTACTACCCGCTATGGGGCTGATAGGCATTGCCTACGTGATATTGCGCAGCACGGGCAAGTTCTTGGGCGCCTGGCTGGGTGGTACTCTGGGCGGCGCTGAACCGGCTGTGCGGAACAACCTGGGGCTGGGCCTGCTTTCTCAGGCCGGGGTGGCCGTTGGCCTGGCCCTGGCCTCGGCCAGTCGCTTTTCCGCCTACGGGGAGGAGGGAAAGGCGCTGGGGACGCTAATCATTAGCGTGATCACGGCGACCACCTTCGTGGTCCAGATCATCGGGCCGATCTGTGTCAAGCTCGCCATCAGCCGTGCCGGTGAGATCGGGCAGGCCACGCTGGCGCACGACGCCTGGGCATCGGAAGGGTCAACCGAAGGACCCCACGTCATGCCTCCTATCTCTTTCAAGCTGGAGCAAGATGAATAGCCCTCCCGTTCTGTCTCACGTCCAGGTTGGACCGCTCCTCCAGGCCCACCATCGAGGCGAACGCGCGGCGACCATCTCGATGGACCTGGGCCTCACCACCGCCGAGGTCGAGTTGCAGGCAGATCGAGCCATTCTTCCCGACGGCCAATGGCTGCCCTGGGAGGAGATGGAGGAGATCGCCAGAGAGGAATCAGCCTGCTTTGTCATCAAAGAAGACACAGCAGAGAAAGTGCATCGCTTCTCCGATTCGTTGAACCGCTTCTACAGCCTGATGCCCACCGGAGGGGCGCCCACCATGCTCATCTCTGGCATCCCCATGCACCGCATCAAGGGCATCGACCCGTACCAGGATACGCTCAAGAAACTCCACACCATCGCACCTGTTGCCGGGCGGGTGTTGGACACCTGCACCGGCTTGGGCTACACGGCCATCGAGGCGGCCAAGGCGGCCGACGAGGTGGTTACCATCGAATTGGACCCGACGGTGCTCGAGGTAGCCCAACTGAACCCCTGGTCGCGTCCTCTCTTTGCGAGCCCCAACATCCGGCAGATCGTCGGTGACGCCTTCGACGAGGTTCAGGAATTCGAGGACGAGACCTTTTCCCGCATCATCCACGATCCACCGATGTTCAGCCTGGCAGGCGATTTGTACTCGGGAGAATGTTACCGGCACCTGCACCGCGTGCTCACGCGAAGAGGGCGGCTCTACCACTATATCGGCGACCCGAACAGTCGCTCAGGGCGAAACCTGACCAAAGGCGTGGTGCGCCGCCTGCAGGAGGCCGGATTCTCACGCGTCGTACGCAAACCGGATTCCTTTGGCGTAGTGGCCTACAGGACCTGAAGAACTCAGCATCGCCGAAAGCTGAAGCGGCCGGCAAGAACAAGGCGCATGTGCAGATCAGGGAGTATTCCTCGGCGGTAGGTCTATCGCCTATGTTTCGACGACGACCAGGCGATCCAACCCGGCATAGTCCTGGTGCAACTGAACATCGGACTGGGGCATATGCTGGCGAGCCAGGGCGGTCACCGCAGCCCCCTGGCTTGCGCCGATCTCGAGAAGGATCGCGCCGCCGGGCCGCAGATGGGTGCCAGCGGTTGCCAATAGCCGCCGGATGAGGTCCAGGCCGTCGGGGCCACCGTCGAGGGAGGCACGAGGTTCGTAATCGCGGATCTCGGGAGCAAGCTCATCCCACTCGCTGGTGGCGACGTAGGGCAGATTGGCGGTAATGAGGTCTACCACATCGGGCAAGGGGGACAATAGATCGCCCTGCAGACAGAAGATACGGTCAGCCACGCCGTGGACGCTGGCGTTGCCCGCGGTCACAACCAGCGAGCCCGGTGAATCGTCCAGAGCGTAAACCGTAGCCCTGGGCAGGTGTACGGCCAGTGTGACGGCAATGGCCCCACTGCCGGAGCCCACGTCAGCGATGAGGGGCGCTGCCAACCGTCGGGACAGGCGTAAGGCATGCTCGACAAGCAGTTCCGTCTCAGGACGCGGGATCAGGACGCGGGAATCCACGGCAAACTCCAGGCCATAGAACTCACGATAGCCGACGATGTAGGCCAAGGGCTCACGCGCGGCGCGGCGGGCCACCAGATCTCGGTAGCGGGTCAGTTCCTTGGGAGTCAGACGACGGTCAGGCCAGGTCAGCACTGCTGCCCGGTTCACATCCAGGACATGTGCCAGAAGCAACTCGGCATCAAGCTGCGGCGACTCGACGCCTTCGCTTTGCAGATGGGCCATTGCCTGAGCCAGTGCTTCCCCCACCAACATCCGATGACTCCGAAGATGTAATCTTTAACAGGGGGAAACAGGCTCTAGCACGGGGGTGGTGCACAACACCTGCTTCCCGATACTTGACTACGCCCCGATAGCCTGCAGCCGCTCCGCCTGATCAGTGGTGGCCAGCTCGTCGATAATCTCGTCCAAGTCGCCATCAACGATGGTCTCCAGGCGATAGAGGGTCAGGCCGATACGGTGGTCGGTGAGCCGGTTCTGGGGATAATTGTAGGTACGGATCTTTTCACTTCGCTCGCCAGAGCCAACCTGTAATCGCCGTGCCTCGCCCCGCTCCTCCATCTGGCGCTGCTGCTCCTGCTCATAGAGCCGGGCGCGAAGCACGGCCATGGCCCGCTCCCTGTTCTGAGTCTGGCTGCGTTCGCTCTCACAGGACACAACCATGCCAGTAGGCTTGTGGGTGATGCGCACTGCTGTGGCGTTCTTTTGCATGTGCTGGCCCCCTGGCCCAGAGGAGATATAGACATCCATCTCCAGGTCAGCGGGGTTGATGTCGATCTCCACAGCGTCGATCTCGGGCAGCACAGCCACGGTAGCCGTAGAGGTGTGGATGCGGCCCTGGGACTCGGTGACCGGCACACGCTGCACACGATGCACGCCACTCTCATATTTGAGCCGGGAATAAGCACCCCTGCCTGCCACCTCAAAGACAACTTCCTTGAACCCCCCCACGCCGGTGTCGTGGAAGCTCATGATATCGGTCTTCCAGTTTTGGGTTTCCGCGTAGCGTGTGTACATGCGGTACAAGTCGGCGGCAAAGATGCCAGCTTCGTCGCCGCCCGCCCCGGCCCGAATCTCTACGATGACGTTCTTTTCGTCGTTGGGATCCTTGGGCAGAAGCATCAGCCGCATCCGCTCGTACAGGGTGGCCATCTCACCCTCGATGCGCTCGATCTCCGGCTCGGCCATCGCCTGCATGTCCGCGTCGTCCTCCATGTCCATCAGCTCGCGGGTATCATCCAACTCGGCCTCCAGGACCCGGTAGCGGCGAAAGCTTTCCACCAGTTCCTGGATCTCGGATTGCTCCTGGGCATACTCGGTCGCCTTGACATGGTCGGTGGCCACCTCGGGATCGGCCATCAGGCGGTTCAGTTCTTCGTATCGGTCTTCGATCAACTTGACTTTGTCCAGCACAGATTCCTACTCCTCGCGATTCCTAGCCCTCATCATACGGTAAAACAGAGCAGGCGTCAAGGTGACACTATGGCAAGAACCGGGGGGGCAGCTCGCCACGCCGCACACGGAAGACGAACCAAAAGAAGAGACCTCCGGCCGCCATCAGCCCAGTCGCGACCAGAAAGAGAGTGTTGTAGCCCAGGGTCACAATGGCATAGCCGCCGACCAGCGACACCACGGAGAAAGCCAAGCCTGCCCCCATCATGAAGGCTGAGGCCATGGTGGCTCGCCAGCGTGGGGCCACGAGTTCCTGGCTAAAGACCCGGACTGGGCCGGAGGTCATCGAAAAGAAGGATGTTGCACTGGCGAAGCCGAAACCTGCCGCAGTCCAATGGGGAACCAGCGCCAAGGGCAGTGTACACAGCGCCATACCCATCGTCCCCCAAAAGATGGTGCGGGGATTGCCCCACCGCTTCAGCATCCACGGAGCTGCCAAGGCCGCCGGCACCGACAGCAGTTGGCTTGCACCGGAGAGAACACCGATGAGGGCCGTCGAGATGCCCAGCCCTCTATCCAGATAGACATTGTAGAACGTAGCCACCGTGCCCCGCCCCCCAAAGCGGAGGGCCATGAACAGAGCGATGACGACGAACAGTCCATAGGGTACGCGGCTGGCACGTGTCAGCGGAGTGCTGCTTGCCGAGGCCTGTACCCCTGGGGCTTTCGCAGATTGCGTGGGCAGTAGCACCAGGGTAGCGGGGACCAATATCAAAGCAGACAGCCACAACGGCAAGCGGTAGGGTGCAGCGTCTTGCAGGGAAACGCCGAGCAGGGAGGCAAAGACGCCAGGCAATACGCCAGCCAGCACACTTCCGACAAAAGCAGCCAGCGGAGCCAGGGCCATGTGGACGGAAAAAACATGGTTGCGCTCCTCGGGCCCCGTCGTGCCCATCAAGAAAGGCAAGCTGTTGACCAAGTACAAGGCAAAGCCCAAGTAGGCCAGTACCGTCGTGATCAACAGCCAGCCCAGGCGCCAGGAGCTCGCCATAAATTCTGCTAGTGGCAGCAGCCCAAACCCTACTGCCAACAGGCTCAGGCCAGCAATGAGCATGTTACGACTGCCCCAGCGCGTGCCCATTGCGCCGGCAGGCAGGCATAAGACGGCAAAGGCAAGGGCGCCCGCGGCATTGACCAGACCAACCAGTTCCGGTCCGTAGCCAAGCCGTAGCAGGTACAGATTCAAGAGTACAGTCCGAATACCGTCCCAGGCAAGGCCGACGAGCGCAGCAGTAACCAGAAAGAGGCGCACATCCCGCCTGAATAGAGGCCACATCCGCCAGTAGGTAGTGATCACTGCGGGAGTATACCACCCTTCGGTCGGAAAGGCAAAACCATCTGCTCTTTGCTGCCATGTTTGGTTTGCACATTACTCTGTCTTGCGGTAGAATCCAGTACCAAGTCTGGAATAGGAGCCGAGTGTGGGCAAGACGACCGCAGCAGCTTTGTTGCTCTTTGCCATCCTGAGCCTGGTGCTCACCTATCCACTGGCCCTCCACCTGGGTGATGCCGTGGAGGACCGGCAGGATGCGC
>Ga0180437_10003620_pt1 | contig 22764 bp, 28 predicted proteins | sample SS_ome_4_FD_132410 | JGI IMG/M metagenome (GOLD analysis project Ga0180437, IMG submission 132410) | Hypersaline lake sediment archaeal communities from the Salton Sea, California, USA - SS_3_D_1 metaG | ecosystem: Environmental > Aquatic > Non-marine Saline and Alkaline > Hypersaline >...
CGAAGGGATTACTCCCGCAAGGTTATGAGCCTTGTGCCGTTAACCACTAGGCTATCCCGCTTTAGCGGAGACGGCGGGATTCGAACCCGCGATTCCCTGTTCGACAGACAGGTACATTAGGCCGCTATGCTACGCCTCCGTATTGTATTTTACCAACCACACGAAATTGTAATACCCCCACCAGAGTCACATTTTACAACTACGCAAAAATCAATACCGTCGCGCCTTAAAATTCTAGTAGGGCATGTAAGCTGGAAATTGTCAATGTCTTTTACCCATTCGTATACATGCTTCTCCATGCTAACGATCTCGCCGTATGTATATTGAGAAGTGGCAGCCCGGCCAGCGACTCGTATTTGTTCTTCAATTTTGCCTTGATCGTACTCGTAGATTGTTGGTACAGGTGTTGGCGGCGAAGAGAAGTATGGACTAGGAGTAGGCCCACACGAATCAGTCAACACTGTGACGACAATGCCCAAGACTGCGAGTGCCAGTATAAACAGCCTTCCTTTGTCGCGGTCGGTTAGTCTCATAGCGTTCTCCTTTCACTTACATGCCGATGTAACTTCATCTCCACAATCAACCAACACACAGTTTGCTTGTCCGTTACGGCAGTTTAGTGTGTACGTACTGCATCCATCTGGTAACTGAAGATACGCTGTGATTGGTTCCCATCTGCATGTTGAATCTATCTTTTGTTCCACAACAAACTGGTCTGCTGTACCGCACGAGTTGATTGACAATAGAATTGCCAATGCGATAATGATCCATAAAAGTGCCAACCATCCATATCCAGGAATTCCTCTATTCCGCATAACATACCTCCGTTAGATAAATATGAACCAAATCCAGCACGGGAAAAACGCCACTGCCAACACCCCAAGGGCCGCGATCAACAATGTTAGGATCGCCAACTCCATAACTATGTACAGCACAACAAGGAATATGTTTATAATCAAACTTCCAAACCCGCTCCCGCTAGCAAACGGGTAATTCCACCTACCCCAAAACCAAATCATTGTTCTTATCTCACCCTTTTATAAGGCTCACGCAAGCTAACGGTGTGCCTTCTGCCACACTCGCACTTAAATTCCACATAATACTCAGATTCGTATAGCCCACATGGATCAGAGTATCCGGAAACCCAGATGTCGTCCATATTCACACGGACTATACCGCCTACCCATTCGCAATAAAAGAACATCGCGACAGCACGGACATCTTTCATTTTTCCCATGTTTCCCCCCATGAGCCAGCTTCTTGTTCAAACGATATACTAAAAAGTTGCATCGACGAATGATATATCAGCAAGTCTTTAATTTGCCTGCACTCGTCCGATGATGCATCTTTGCACGATTCGTTATCGCCAAGTTTTTCCAGCACATATGACACCATTTCCCTAAAGACTACCTCAAATACTGGGCTATATATACTAACAGCGTTTAATGCTGGCTCCCTGATGTTTTCCATGTCCACTCCAGTCCGCGCACCAGGATTTGAACCTGGGACTCGCGGATTAAAAGTCCGCTACTCTACCATCTGAGTTATGCGCGGTTCCATATCAATCGTCGAATTTTACGTCACCTTCTGATAGAGCTTCGGCCTCTTTCATTTTATTTATGCCAGTCCTAATCATCTTTTCTACAAAGGCGTCATCCAGCGACATAAAATAAACACCAATCAGAAACATAATGTGCTGTGGTATAAACGATTCTTCGTCGGATGCCTCCGGGATTGCCAGCGTCACTCCACCAGGATACGTAAGCAGAGCAGCTTGCCCTTCCGTTAGCTCAATTGTTGTTACCTCTACAGTCTCCAAAGAGACACCGTCGTCAAGATTTATATTTCCATTAACTCCCATTATTACTCCAAAATTTGCCCAAGATATTCAGTGTAACAGTTTACTCCGATGTATACACTGTAACGCTTGCCCTTTGCAAGTTTCAGGTGAGAATACCTAAACTTATGCTCTTCCTTGCATTCCGGGCAGTACAAAACTTTACTTTGATCTTTGACCTTTATCATCAATCTTTCGTCCATAACTCCTCCGTGTGGGCGCGGTAGGACTCGAACCTACACTGTGTCGCGTTTGAAGCGACCGCCTCCTGCCATTTGCGCTACGCGCCCTCTTCATGAAGTTCTTTATTCAGTGCTATCAGTTGTTTCAATACTTCTTTCTCCGTCGCCATTGTTAGGCTCTTCGCCGCGTCGCCAGTACACCCTTTAAACTTCAACAGGAAATCTTCCAAGATTGTTATCTCTATTCTTATAACGACCATGTTGCCATTAAGCGTTGGGTCAATTACAACGCCTGGGGCTACAGGAATCTTGATCTGCGGCATTTCTGCATACTCATCAATTCCGCCAACGCTATAATCGGAAGGAGAGCTTCCCCACTTGTACCAATATTCATCTGGCGTGTGATTATGGGCATGTACATCACCAGGCCACGGAGGCTTAGGTGTGTACAGCATTGGTTTCTCATGGGCCACGCTTTTGAAGTGATCCATGACTTTTTCCATAGCCTCTTTGTTTAAAGTGTCAACACCGTCATCTTTGCTAATGTCCAGCCCCATCGATATTCCTCCAAAACTTGCCAAAGCTGCAGTTGCCTGCTTCATGGCCTGTTCGAATTTAGATGTGTCAAGGTTTAAATGTAACGCTATTTTGCTATTCATAGTGGGAACGGAGGGATTCGAACCCCCACTGTACTGCTTCTAAGGCAGTCGCCTCCTGCCAATTGCGCTACGTTCCCATAAAGGGACAACGAAGGCGGGATTCCCCACCCCGCTCCTAAACAGGCTCTCCAAGGTGATAGGTGTAGCCTACGCCTCAGGCGTCGTTCATCGTCGTTTTCGCTTGGTGTATTTACTAGCGTGTACATCGCATATACACTTCCAAACCCTGGCACTATCACATGCCACTTCGTTGTACCAGAGGGCGGGGCAGGAATCGAACCTGCGACGTTTACCCTGCGGGATCGGATTTACAGTCCGACGCTACACAACCAACAGTAGACCTCCCGCCCATATTTTTTCTTACGCTCTAGGTTGGACGCTACCCCAACTCCAGACTTGGCAGTCAGAAGAGGTCGCTACTCTCCCCCATAGTAACAATGCGTTACTTATCATGAATTTTCGCGCACTGCCGAGCGACGTTCACCTGGGCGAAGACTATATCCATGTGTCTGCGACTTTCCACATCGCTAGAGCTATACTCACTTCTGGTCATGTGGGCTATTCCACTCGGCCCAATGTGTGATCTCGCCTTTCGTTACAAGATGATTTGTTTTACCAATCCACCACGCTTCTGGATCTCCCGCGTACTCAGAAAAGTATTTGTGGACTCCAATACCAAGACTTTTATACATTGGCGAATAATTCTCGTAAATGTTGCACCAAGTAAGCACTCTCTGTCCATCATTTGGAAGTCTATCTGTAATTGGAATCCAGTCAATCATCGCCATCTCCAACCCTGACATTCCACGAATTAAGTGCTTCATTTTCACTCAAGTGTGCTGGTCCCTCAGCGCCGCAGACTGCGCAATACACACCGACAACGCTTGGAAGATCGTCGCCGTCGTACACATGCAATTCCAGGTCAAGAGACTCTCCGCAAAACGGGCATTCGCGCAGCACGATCTCTTTATTTGTAACAGGCTTTACTTTTCCGCACATTGTTACCTCCTAGTCAACACACCAATCAAAACTAAGGCGCTTTGTTGATTTGTCAAAGGTTATCAGCAGCGATCCAATCATTATGCTTATAGCATAAGAATTTACAAGCGCCGAGCCGATATAAAAGTCGTATTCCTTGTACCCATTAAACATCGTGTATGCCCTCCATTAACACAGGAGCAGAGGGATTCGAACCCCCACAGACGCGGTTTTGGAGACCGCCGCTCTTCCAATTGAGCTATGCCCCTATCAGTTGCCCACTCCTATATTATACTGGAATCATCCAACATTGTTGAAAGTCCCTCCGACAACAAATCGATCAACTTTCTAACAACTTCTTGCGGGATTCCCTCTCCGATAATGATCTTCGTTGCATCGTCAACTATTTTTACTGCAACGGCTTCGTCAACGCTTGCAGATAGCAATTCCGCTGCGTACTCATCACACTGCGGCGGCCACTGCGGCGGCTCCTTTTCTGTGTATACGTCTTGCTTCATCTAACAATACCTCCCGTTCATTCTCAACCTTCCCGTCAATTACCAAGTCCAGTAGTTCATTCAATATCCTACCAACTTCTACTCCTGGCTTTATTCCAAGGTGGTTCATGACAGAGTTTCCGTTTATTGCCAAGTCTGTCACCTTGAATAGCGATCTTTTCTCTAGCTCGGCCATGACCAACCTGAATGGCTCCTGTGATGGGACATCAGAATTTGGCCTCCCCATTTTGTCAACAAGCTTTACCAGGAACACAAGCGCTGCGCGTTTTTTCATAATGTCCACTGATGAATTTCCGCCAGAGTCTAATCTCTTCAAGAATCTCCTCGCCGTTGCTTCTGATGTAACATCATACATATGATTCCTGACAGCGAGTATTACAAGCGACCTGTCATCCTCTGGCAGACGAAGTCTTCGTGTTATAGCTTCTGCTATTGTCGCTCCCTCAACTTCATGCTGGTAAAAAGTAGCTCCGTACTCCCTGCTCCTGTACTCCCTTACTGGTGGTTTCCCAACATCGTGAAGTAGCACAGCTAATTTGTGCAGTGGTTCATACTCAAGTCTGTCTGCTTCGAGAATGCACCTTAGCGTATGGGTCCATACATCTGTAAAGTTGTGGTGTATATTCTGTCCACACGCAATCATCGCAAAGACTTCAGGGAGTATTATTTCCAGAAGTCCAAGGTGCTTTAATGTTATCAGGTATTTCGTCGCCAGGTTTGAAGCCATCCCCTTCATGAACTCTTTCCCGATTGCATCCCACGATTCCCTAACAATCAGGATTCTGTTTTTTATAATTGCGTCTACTAGCTTTGGATCAATAGTGAACATTTCTCCAAGACTTGTAGCAAACCTGGCATATCGCAACATGCGAATAGGATGAGCCTTTATTCTCTGCTCCGGGTCTCCAATCGCCCTGACAACTTTCTCGTCAAGGTCTGCTCTCCCGTCAAAAGGGTCTGTAATATTCCCCATGCGATCCATCGCAATAGCGTTAAATCTCATATCTCGCCGCTTCAAGTCTTCTAGTATGTCTGTTGTAAACGAGAACTCTGTAGGGCGACCATTTTCGTAGCCCTTATCTGACTCCGTCCTCATTGTAACAACTTCTACGACGCCGCCTGTCTCTGACGACGGAACGTGAACAGCCACAGAAAATGCAGCATTGATAATAGAAGCGCCGTCAAATAAAGCAATAACTTCTTCTGGAGTCGCGGATGTAACAATATCAAAGTCCTTGATTGGTAAATTCAAATAGGCGTTCCTGACAGCGCCTCCTACGACATATGCCTGGTGTCCACTATCTTCAAGCACCTTCATAATGTCTCTGTATGACAGCAACTCTTCACTCATTTTGCTGACCCCCTGTAAAATAAGTAGCCGCAAGGTGTTTCTGCAAAAGCTCCATGAGCTTCTCATCAGAAGAAACAGACAGGGCAAAGTATTTGTAAAGCAAGCCGTGTAATACTTCACTGTCTGGGCTATGCCTGAGAGAAGAGTTCATTTCCATAACCTTGTGCTCTTGCTCCTCTGCGAACTCTACCAGCTTTTGGTAGTGCCAATTCCCGCGCAATACGTCAGTGACAACACTTTTGGTTTTTCCGACAAGCCGCGGCTGATATGTTCCTTCGCGAAGTATATTCTCGCCCTGGAGTAGCAGCCTGACAAGGTGTGCTGCGTGTTTAACGTCATATCCATATTTTTCTTCTAGCACAGCCCTCGCTGGATTCCTGTTACGCTTCCACTCCTGATACTTCTTGAATTCTCTTTGCGCATCTTTGTATTGTGCGATAATGGAAGACTCGTCCCTGTGGGCAAAGTCCTGGTGCAACTTCAAAACCTGTCCGCCGCCAGGAGTGTTATGCAAACGAAGACCAAACTCTTCCAGGGTAGGCATGTCTGGAGGAAAATCAATCCAAGCCTTGTGCCTTTTAATGCGCTTTAGCTGAGAAAAGGCGTATCCGCTAAAGGTATACCTAACCTTCTGACTAAGAAGGGATTCGGCATTGTCTGTAACCCACGACCACTCTGGCTTTTGAAACAGAATATCATTCCCTCTTGCAAATAATATATCAAGGATGGACGGATTCGCCACCACGCACATATTCATGAATTTGGAAGCTCCATATATCACTTCGTCGTGATTTTTGGTAACGTGCTGTTGCTGATCGAACCTATGTATTCCAACCAGCGCACTAGGCGGATCGATGCATACTCCGCGATAATCGTAGTCGCTTTGCGCATTGTTCGTTCCATACAGGCGCGAACCAGCTAAAACCCTCACAAGCAAATTGTCAGTTGCCCATGATTTAAAGTCCATATGACCTCCCCACTAGAACAAACAAGCGGGGAGGCTCCCCGCTTGTCGTTTGTGCATATGCTTTCTCAGAGTTTACTCTTCTGATTTGTCTGGCAATTCCTTTTTCTGTCTAACCTTGGCTAGTTTGTATTCCCCAGACGCTAGTGCACGAAGTACGACAAGCACGGACTGATTGATACCGAGCGAGTCATCCTTATAAATTCCGCGACCCAACTTCTGAATTTCCTGGGCCTCTGACATGATTAGTTGCACTGTAATACTGTGAGCCATTTTATCCTCCCTGGAAAATGGTTGTTACAGAGCAATTATACCACAAACACAACTAATTTGCAAGTAACGAAGACAAATCTCCTGATACTTGGTAAAATTTTGTACCAACTGGAAACTTTTTGTCAAGGTCTGTTGGTACAGAACAGTAAAAGTTCGAAGCTCCGGGGAGAGTTGCAAGAATAACACATCCCCTCACAACGCACAGGCTTAGATTCCTGTAGTGTAATTCTGACGACACTGTTCTCTCAACAAGGAATTGCCACGGCTCTGACTTTGTTTCTGCTGCAATACTGTTTACAGAACAGTCGTATGTTGCCCTAAACACAAAAACGTCTCCGACACCAACCCCAACCAAAGTCGAAGCCCAAGTAAGGTTTATGGAGGTTAGCAGGTCGGAAACTCTAACATTGTCCTCTTCATATCTTACCATGTTTGGGTTGGTCCCGTCATACCCTATTCTCCACTGAAGCCTTCTAATTGTCTCACGCCCACCAAGGCCGAATCTCTTAAATACGACCATAGCGTTTCCATGTTTGTCAAGAAACTGTTTCATTTGCTCCGAGAAATCATAATAACCTTGCGCGTAGTCTGTTATATATACCGTAGCAACAAATCCACCATAGTTTTCTGGCCGCCCCGCCAAGGCCGTTATGATTTCCATAACTGGAGCAAATCGCGAATGATCGGCTGCTGCTGCATACAGGGTGCTGTGTTTAATCTTGCGCAGATCGTCAACTGTGTGTTCAGTGTAAGTGTGCCCGTTACAAAAGAATACGGACGTGTCTGCTGGAACATCGTACTTCGTTGTCCATTCATTCCAAGACTCCTTGCTTGCCAAAAGCGTCCTTCCCGCATACTTCCTGAAGTGCTCGGAATCCATCACAATAATATAGTTTTTTGGTACTACCTCCTTGTTTACCATTTCCCCAACAGTTATATTAGAGTGCTCATACAGGCTTTCTGTCATGTATGGCACCTTGTATACAACTGCGCCGTGTTCTACCTGGTAGATGTTTATGTTACCAACCGGGAGTGAGCTCCTAATTCTTGCAAGGACGCTAGTCTTTTTCTTTTTTACCGACCTCTTCCCCACAACGTACACGTTTTCGTTGTCTGCGGTAGTCACTCCAATGACAATCTCCCTTGATGACGTCAATAACTTTTCTTGCCAACGTAAAACATCAAGCAGCTTCCCAACGGCTATCTCTGCATACTTTACTGAGGTCGAAACACTTGCGGCGAAGTGTTTGGGGCTATGCGCAGTTAATTCTTCTATACTGGCCCTTAGGGACTCAAGGTATTGCTTCGCGCTTGCCGTGACAATAACTCCAGAGATTTCCTTGCTCTTTACGATAACTCCCTTATGTGGGGCAAAGACTCCGACTTCGTTGCCGTATGAATACCTGCTCATCTTCCCCAGGCTGACTACCTTATGTGGATTGCTATACGGATTCATTCTGTGCCCTCCTCTTTGCCGCTATTGAATTCCTTAATCTGCACAGTCCATTTCTCTGGGTGAGTTAACCCATTCTCCCTAAACGTCTTTAGACCTACCTTTTCGTCACTGATTAGGCAGTCTGGGCAAACATACTTTGACTTTATTTGAGGCCCTTCGTTTATGAAATACAGCGGCGTTTTGTGCTTGCTGCATATAAAGTATGCCGATTCGAATACCTCCGCAGCATCATATCCGCACCCGTCATTCTTGCATATTTGGTCTGTGGTCAGAGCTCCGTAACACATCGGGCATACTTCGGAGACATCGTTCTCCCTCTCTGTGTCGTCTTCGTACCAGTCGCATAGCAGGCAGTAAGAGACTTCGTCTAGCCTTGCAACCATGCCTCCACATACAGAACACGAATCCTTTATAATCGTAGCTGGCTTTCCCTGGGTCGCCGCTCCGTTTTTCTTGTCACCATGCTCAGCCTTCACATATTTGCTCTGCGACCAGGTTTTTGGCTTGTGAAGTCTGTCCCATTCGTTTACAGATTTCCCGTGCACAATTGAACTCCACACAGACACCTTTTCGTGTGACTTTTCTATTGCGGCCAATTCAGCTTTGTCAAAGGCAAGATTTATATCGCTATATCTATTAATTGATTTGCCATCAACTTCTGCATATTCCTGTAGTGGGCCTAGTTGGAATGCGATCTTCCAGTTTTTAGAAACAAAGTCTCTCGGCCCGATAAAATCTGCGTGACCAACGCCAGATGTTGTCGAAGACCATTGTCCACCTACAGTAGTCCCTCCACTTTTCTTTACGGTAGAGCTACTTGACATCATAATGACGCATGGCTTTTCTGGGATGTCCACAAATTCAAATCTGCACATCTTTTTGATCGTCTGGGCCGTTTCGTCATCAAGCGACATTTCGGAAATAAAGTCATCGTTTGACATATTATAATTCTGAAGAGCAAGCGGATTTACACCAAGCGCGGTTGCAAATTCGACAAGCTGATCACCAAGTGCAGATAGCTTTGGGACAAACACCCTTGTTATTCCAACCCCCCAGGCCACTGCAAGGCCATGCGCCACGCCGAGCACATTCGCCTTATTCACGCCGTCGGTACTAACTCTTGGATGATTGACAAAAAATGTTTTGTCGCCAGGAGTGAGTGTGCCAATCCCAAGAGATTGCATACACTCTTTCACTGCATCAAAGACACAACTATTCACATGCCTATGGCCCTGCGTGACAGTTATGTATCTTTCTCCGTCTTTGTCAATCTTCCATACAGGAATCTTTTCGTCGCCAGTGGTCATGTCTGGATCGGTCCCGGCAAGCAGAGACTCTGCGGCGAACTTAGAAAGGCTATGGTACGATCCGCTAAGATCAAGAAGGTATCCGTAAACAGTGGGTGTGCTTTTCGCCACTGGCTTATTGGAGGCACTTGCCTTCTTTGGGCTAGTCGCTACTTGTGTCATCAGACTCCTCCTTTTTTTGCGTAATGCAGCGTGGCTTAGCCGATATTCGTCCTCCACCAAGGGACACATACCAGTTAACCATATCTCCATTTGTTGCTGCACGCCCAACACTTTCAAACACATATCCACCGGGATCGTGTCCGCTGATATAGATGAAAATCGAAGTTGCCGCGCACTCTGTCACAACAGCGGAGAATACTCTGGTTCCAACTAACTCACACGCAGGGGTCTTATCTTCTGGAGGCTTGTAGTCCTTGGAAACAGACATAGCGAACGGCATCGTGGTTACTTCTCCATGCGACCAGGAAACCGCACCACCAACAGGAGACAGACCAAGGTCTATATATGGAGTGTTATATTGCTTTGACGCCTCCAGCAGTAATAGCCTTGAAGGAACATTGTCAAGCGCCCCAATTATCAACGAATACCCTTTAAGCATCCATAGACTCTTTTCTGTAACCCTTGACCGTTGAGTATTCACAAGGATTCCAGCATTCTCGTATACTTCCTTGACAACTTCCGTCTTGTATTTTCCAATACTTCTAGGGACCCCAAGGTCAGACGGCGAGTTTCTTTTCTCAACCTTGTCAAAGTCGATCAGCATTACCATAAGATCGACATCAAGTGATGCCGAGAACGCACAAATCGGCCTTGCGATCATAGACCCTAGAAGGCCGCACCCTACGATGGCTATTTTATTCTCGCTACTCATAATTCTATTCCTCCGCCAAGACTATTTCAGACCCAACAACCAGTGGCTTACCAGGCTTCCCGGTGATCAATACTCTATGTTGCTCCTTGTGCATCTTCTGTGTCATCTTCACGAAGTGTGGAGACGCACATTGGCACCCAATAATCGAGAAACCACAAAAAGGGTCTCCACAGTCACAAATGGAGTCCTCTGTCTTCCCGCACTCCACACAAAACATTTTATTTGCGCAATCGTATGTAGAGTTCGAATAACCGCACCCTGGGCATTTCCCATACGGTTCAGGCAGCATCTCTCCACAGTTTGAACAATAAATACCGATCATTCCGTACGATGTTTTACCAGACACTGCATGCGACATAGCAGTTAGGATCGCAGACGGCGTGCTAGACTGTTTAGGAGGGGCAAGCTTGAAGGTTTGACCCATGTCTGGGAAAATGTTCACGCCTTGCCTCTCTAGCCAGAACTGCCTCATTGAAGTTGCTGCCCATCGTCCCACGGATTGACCCTGAGTCATTGATGCGATTCTGATCTCCTTGTTGTTGTACGTGCTGTATCCTTCCCTCTGGCACCAGTGAGAGGCGACGAATCCTGTTGGTCCAGGGAAATCCTTTGGTATTTTTCTTCGCCTAGAGTGGAATCCTTCCCACATTGGCTTTGTTAGCCAATGTACTATGTTCTTTCCTGGGCGAAGTGGGTCTTTCCCTTGGATGTCAAAGACGGTTGCGATTGCAAGCCCTTCATACACAAGAGGCTTATTAAACATCACGCCTATTGCATCTGGGGTACTAGACATCTGCCCGTCTGAAACATAGTAGATATACCTTATAGAATTGCCACGAATTTGAACGCCAGTGTAGTATTGCTCCAGGTCGCGCTTGACCATTCGTCGCGTGTTTGAGTCATCCCAGAACTCTTGCCTGCTAATCTTTGGCTTTATCCATGTGTTCTGGTGACAAATTTGCCCCGATCTGTTCCTGATCGCCCTCATAATGGAATCCTGGAGTGCCTTGTCATGTGTCACAAATTTCTTTGACGCATCCCCAGTTTCAGGATCATACACGTGAAGTCTTAGGCCGTGCTTGCCATTAAATACGTTCACGCGGTATGGATTCACACTCATTGTCTCTGTATTAAATAACGCAGTCGCGATACCGTCTTCCAGTGTTACGAGCATAGCTTACCTCCGCGAACAAAAAAGGCCGAGAGTGGCAGTCCACTCCCGGCCAGTCTGTGTCTGCCGCAACGCAAGACCGTTAGCCCGATCTAGCCAAACGGGGCTGCAGCCAAGACGTGCCATTCCACGCCGTCATTCGGGATCTTCACCATCTGCGGTGTAATGTCACCGCTGGAGATGTAGAAGTGATCCGACCCAGGGTCGGTATCCGTGATCCTGAAGTCATGAACATCAACCAGGTACTTGCATACCGCCGATACGATGCGCTGCGGTAGCGGCTTGGTGCTGGACGCCAGAAGTTCGGCGCTCAGCTTGTTCATTTCAGCCTGAAGTGCATTCACGTCCCCGGCCTTGCCAAGGGTTTTCAGCTTCGCAGTGTCAATCTCCTTGACCTCTGGCTGTCCCTCACCGTAGGTCTCCAGGAACTCTGCAAGATCCCCACTGAAGTCCACCTGGCGCGACGTGCGCCCACCACCAGAGTTCTTGACGCCGCTGATGATGATAGAAATGCGATCGCCTTGTCCTACTGTCAATTCTGTTGCCATGTTGTTTCCTCCTGTACAGGATTATATTGGAAGGCGGCACGGATGTCCCGCGCCGCCCAACTATCTATTATACCAGAAATGCACAACTTTATTGCGAATTGCTCCTAATAATAGCATAACGTATTGGGTGCTTATCGCCAACAAACCATCTATACGCACTCCCGATCTTGCCATACTCCATGCGATATTCCTTGTACCACTCTATAAGGGACTTATACATTACTGTTCCGTCTTGTTCTACAAGCTCTTTACATAGTGCCCAGGGAATCAAGAATGCATTTGCGCGAATGCGCTTGTCAAGTCGCTGCCTGTTCCAATCTAGTTTCATTTTTGGCGCGTCAAGGAATCCTATAGCCACCCATGATGACATTGGCGCGAACGACTCTACCAAGTCAAGTGCCCTGATTTGGTGTTCTCTAAACGCCGATATTGGCATTGTCCATCCGTTGGCCTTTTTTGCCTCTATAGCGACAAACCTAAGAATCTTATTCCCGTTCACAGACAGTGGTATGCCTACAACATAGTCGAATGGTTTTAATGATCTTCCGACATCTGGTATCTTTATAGAGAATCCAAGCTTCCTAAATGCAAGTTTACGCTCAAACTTGCTCCTTACGCTCATAGTATATTCCCAAGCTTGTCACATGCAAAAACAGGAGGCGGGTACTTCAATGGTGAGCCGTCGTATATGGCAATCATTGACGGGAATGGGGCAGAACCCTTCCCGTCGTCGAATTTCAACCTTCCGTATACAAGCCTTAATTGGCTGATATACGGAAATACATATTCGTGGAACCATATCGTGTCTGTTCTTGCTGGAAGTAGGGCGACAACTGTGCAGTTGCCAGCACTTACTTCGGCCACAATCTTCTCGATCCAGGGTTCTATAATCCTCCCCTTTCCATACGGAGGGTTTAGCCACACACTTCCAGCCCAGGGTTGCCACAGCCCATTATCTTCTATGGTGTAGAATTTCTTACACCTTGCATTCTCTGCCGTTGCTGCGGGATCGAGTGTAAAGTGAAACTCTTTGTTTAAGTTGTCAAAAAGTAACTGCGGCGTAGACCATTCTTGATTCTTTGAAGAATACATAACCTTGTCTACCATCACGAAATACTCATTGGCATGATTCCATACACATAACTGTCTGAATCTGTAAGAACCACTATGTTTTCCGGGGAGTTTATCCCAAAGGTTATCTCCTCGCTATTTAATTTAGTCGTCGCATCTTTAAGGTACTTTATAGACAAACCAATCTTTTGTGGGTTTCCGCTAAACTTTGTATAATCAAGTGTGCTAGAATGTCCCCCGGTGCCAGACTCTGCAGAAATTGCCATCCCGTTCTCCTCACTAACAGAAATGATAACAAGGTTGCTGGAATCAACAGCGTCTACGGTGGCAAGGTTGAGAGCCTCTAGCAATTCCGTACGTTTTACCGTGATCTTTGTCTCAAATCCGTTTGGCACGATCGACTTATAGTCTGGGAAGCTATGGCTAATGATTGTAGAAGTAACAACACCAGTGTCCCATCCAACAACAAGTTTATCTCCGTACCTAATGACATATATATTTTCAACATCGGCGATTACTTGTGCAATCTTAGAAAGAGACGCCGCTGGAACAACAGTAGGATCATCTATAAATCCTGGCGACTTATAAACTGCAAGCCTTGCCCCATCGGCAGACACAATATCTACTCCGTTCATAAATATGCCCTCAAGTGCCGGGAATGGGCTTTTTGGGTCTGCCGCTGCCACGGTCATTCGTATGGCAGTAACTAACTCTCCAGATGCAACCTTTTCTATGTTTGCTATTTTTGCAATAAACGATCTGTCAAGGTCTGGAAACAAATCAGGGCTTATAGAATTAATTCTAGACACGTGTTTGCCAGCTTTTAGTGTAACGATTTTCCCAAATGATATGTCTATTGTATCTGCCGCTTTTGCAAAAACCTGTAGCTTTGGTAGCAGTTTCTCTGCCAATAAGCACAAGTCAAATTCACCATCTGAATCAGTTTCGATGTACACAGAAATATCAACAGACGATCCATCACTTGCTGATAATTCTAACACCCCGTTTCCTAATGTAACCCTTACACACTGCAGCGCCTGTATTGGGCTTTTGTTTGCAGCAAATATCGCGACCTTTGATACGGCGTCAAGAATTGCCTTCGACTTGAATGTTATCTTGTGTGACACCTGTTAATATTCCTTTCGCCTTATTATACATAGGCTCAAAAACTTCAGACTGGTATATATGTTCGTATAAGCTAGCGCGGCCATGAAATTTTTCCCCGTCAACCTCAAACCAGGAGCCGCTTTGATCTATAAGCCCAAGGTTGATCGCTGCGTCTATTAAGCTTTCAACCCTATCAAACCCTACTCCATAATTTAGGCGAATCTCTGCGCTCCGGAATGGAGTGGCAAGCGAATTCTTCTTTATTGTCGCACGTACTATTTGCCCTGTAGGGCCTTCTTTCCCCTGGATAGTTTTTATGCGCCGCATATCTATCCTAACGGAGGCATTATGTCTTAGAGCCCAACCCCCAGGCTGAGTCTGCTGTGGTCCCATAGCGAGACTCCCCATTCCACCTATTTTTGATCTTATTTGGTTTACAAATATAACGGTTGCGTCATTACTCTTCATTGAGTGAACCATCTGTCTCAAGTTCTGAGACAGGATTCTTGCGAGCAGGCCAACGAATTGGTCTCCAGTAACTCCTTCCCACTCCGCCTTCGGAATAAGAGACGGGACGCTATCTATGATTACTAGTGACACTCCGGCTTTTATCAATGCATGGCACACATTCAGTGCAGCTTCACCATACGCTGGCTGAGTGAAATACATTTTATCAAGATCGACCCCTAATGTTTCTGCCCACACAGGATCGATCCTGTGTTCCATATCAATGTACGCAGTTTCTAATCCTTGCCTCTGCGCCTGCGCTACAATCTGGAGGCAAAGGGTTGTCTTGCCAACACCCTCCGGTGAAAAAACTTCAACAAAGTATCCACGCGGAATCCCACCAATGCCAAGCGCAAGGTCTAATTGCAGCAGGCCAGTGGGAATACAGGGCACTTCGGTGACTTCACTGTCAACCAAGTGCCCTATAAAGATGTCGTATTTCTTGCCAAGTTCTTTTGCTACGGCATCTATTCCCATTAATATCTCCTACAGAGGAAAGTCGTCGTCTGGCTCACTACTTGAGGCAGAATTGTCTACAAGGTCATTGGAAGATCCACTTGGCGAATCGCCACTCTTTTTTGTGTCAAGGAATGTTACAGTGCTTGCGATTACCTTAAGTGTTGTCCGACGCTTCCCGTCATCTCCTACCCAATCATCTTGGTCAAGCCTTCCAGTGATTGCAACACGCGAACCTTTTTCAAGGTACTTGTTTGCATTCTCGGCCTGCTTGCCCCAAACTGTAACGTCTAGCCACAGTGTCTTTTCTTTTGCTACTTGCAACGCAGCGCGCAGTGACGTAACTGCTGTCTCATTTGATGTATACCGCATCTTTGGGTCTGCGCCCAAACGAGCAGTGAACGAAAAAGTATTCAAGTCCATGTTATGTCTCCATCTATTATAGTTAGTCTTGAGTTTATTAACTCATCTGAAGCTTGTGTATAAAACAAAGGCGATTGACTTGCGCGTTTCTCGGCACGGCATTCGCCATAAAAACCGCACGGAACATCATCCCTATACCTCTTGCATGTAATACAAGACTTAAATGATATCGCTTCCGCGACGGACTTATAAGCCACTATTGGCTTTCCTTGCAAGAATCCAAGATGCATTTTGCCTCTCCGGTATACGTGTATCCGTACATTCGTTCTAATGTCATTAATAAAATACACCGCCCTCTGTCATTATGAACTTTATTATGACATAACCTGCATAGGCATACACGGTTCTCTATTCTGAATAATTCATCCCTGCGACTAGGGCCGAATCTTGACCTCGGAAGTATCTCATGAACATCATCTGCCTTTTCGCCACATAACACACATCTTACAACTCCATAAGCGTTTGTGTCTCTAGCGATAACAAGGTAGTACGTTTTAAGGTCCTCAGGTTCTCTCATAAGTAATCAGTCTCGATCCTAAATCTAATTAGGACTTCTCTTGCCCTTGCGGCGGGGTGTAACTTTTCTGCCCTGTCAAGCATTGTATACAAAAGATTGCACCTTCCTAGGTATTCGCAGTCAACGCAAAATGTACTCCCAATTGACTCCTTCGTTGAAATACCCAACCAGCAGTTTATTAGTCTTACATTCTCCTCTGTTATCTTACGCGCCGCTTCCTGCTCTGCTATAGGCAACAAAAGCTGTATACTCCCCTTACCCGCATTGACTATACCCACATGATACACAAGTTGCACATCCTCCCTGGTACACCAACTTCTCGCCACATTCTGGGCAGTCAGCCTCCGCGTATTGGCTAAGGGCCTTCGCTATCAATGCGGGGATACTTGTCATAGACTGGCCTTCAATTTTACGAAGTTGTTCTATAATTTTCTCAATTGGTGCGCCAACTCTCAATGCCAAGCTTGACAGCCTTGTTACAGCAGTCACTAGCTGCAATTCTTTTAGTGATCTTATATACGGGGTGTTTACGAATACTTCCCACGGACTCCCGTCAAGGCTATTTATAGTCACGTACAAATTTGTATTTTCGCCCTCGATGCTACCGACAAACTTAAATGTGTCACCGGACAGTGAGATTGGCCGCTTCAGCACATCAACGGCACTGCTATTCCTGTATTCTCCAGATGACAAAACTTGCATACTTCTTGAACCGTCCCTGTATATAGTACACCCGTTGCATCCAGAATCGTATGCATAATTTATCACGTCAAGCACTTCTGACACGGACGCACTATTTTGCAGGTTTACAGTATACGAAATGCTTGTGTCGATAAATCGGGAAAATGTGGCAACTGTGTCTACAATTGCAGTCCAATGTATATCAGATAGGGTGACAAAGGCATCTTCCTCATGAAGCTTGTGCCGTATAATATACGATCCAGTTCTGTCGTTTCTCTCTAATATATCGCTGAATATAGGCTCTATACCAGCAGAGCATCCAGCAAGCAGGCTTATTGTTCCAGTCGGGGCGATAGACAAGAGAGCGTTGTTACGCCTTCCGTCAAAGTCTCCAATTGTTCCAGCGCCTTTTTCTTCACATAGTTTTTTGCTTTCGTACTCTGCGGATTTCACCATTGTGCTGGCAACAATCTCTGCAAAATCTTTTGCTTCTTCGGAGTCGTATTTAAGGCCAAGCTTGATTAGAGCATCTGCATACCCCATGATCCCAAGGCCAATAGACCTATTCGCCAACGACCACTCCTCGGTCTCCTTTGTCGGAAACTCGTTGAGCGTTATCATATTATCAAGAAATCTGACAGCTATTCCAATTGTAGTTCTAAATCTGTCAATGTTGAACTTTCCGTCCTCTACGAACTCTGATAGATTTATACTGCCAAGGCAACAACTGCCATTTGGAGGAAGCGGCTGTTCCCCACACGGATTTGTTGCCTGTATCAGCGCAGGGTCATACTTTGTTCGTTCTCGTATCCTATCAATAAATAATACGCCAGGTTCGCCATTTTGCCATGCGCCCTCTGCCAATGATACCAGAATATCTTTACTTTTTCCCGAAACTTTCGTAGAGTTCATAAATGCGTCTGAAATCAACACACTCATATTGAAGTTTGACAGATATGTTTCTGCCGCCGCTGCGATAGCTTTATCTTTACGCAGTAGGCTAACCGCAACATCTTCCGGGAGATCAGAAATACGCCTTAAGTTTAGAAGTTCTATAACGGAATTTACTGGTGACTTTGCACTGATAAACTTCTCAATGTCTGGGTGCTCGGCGTCCATTGTAGCCATGCACGCAGCGTCTCTAAATCCGCCTTGCGTCATAGTTTGCATATCATACGAGAATGTTTTCCAGAAGCCGACAGGTCCACCCGCTATACCATGAGTAGACCCGCTAACAGGCGAACCCTCTGCGCGAAGGTTGGATAGGCCAATTCCCCATCCACCTCCAGCTTTTGTAATAGCCATAGCCGTTGCCTTTGCATTAGATATTGACTCAAGGTTATCTTCTACGCCAATAACAAAACATGCAAATAGGCCACCGCCATATCCAGAATTTACAAGACATGGACTATTCGGGAGAAATTCCCCAGAATTCATTACATTGAAGAATTTATCGCGCCATGCGTGCTCGTCAACGTCCTCAGCAGACGCGATAAATTCCGCAACCCTTGTTAAAAGCTCGTAAGGGCTAGTCTCCCCGCCCCTATAGTACCTCTTTTCGAGAATGTTTTTTGCAACGTTTGTCTCGGCGAACATTAATTATTAATCCCTCCAGAAACACCACGATCTGTGTTAAAGTCAATATCATCAACCTTGACCAGTGGTATATTTAGGGTCAAGACAGGGACCATCTGTGAGATTAGTTCACCAGCGTTGAATGTAATCGGGGATTCTGTGGGGTTGTAAACCTTTACCTTTACTTCGCCACGATAACCTTGATCAATCACTCCAGCGAGTACCGCATGTTCACTTCTGCCCCTGGGCCAAACAAGTGTGCCGACTCCGGTAATGTCTATCCCAAATATCAAGCGCCAAAAGAATCTCTGTATTCTTGTAAATACCGGGAACTCAAAAGATACCCCTGTCCCAATTATTTTTACTCCGCCAGGTTTTACAGTGTGTATACCAAACGAAGGCACGTCTATGCCAAGGTCTGTCTCTCTTCCCCTTGCGGGATCATACTCTATTGTTTTATATTTAATCTTCTTCACCTTTATTCCATCCAATACACCCGTGATATTTTTCCGTGGTTATCCCAACATCTATGCTATTCCCGCCGTCAAAGACAGCCTCAAAAAGCGGAGAGTAATCGTAGATAATTGTAACTGCAACTGGGCCTCTCATGTTATGCCTAACTGCAGTTTCAAAGTCTACATCAATTACCCTGTTTTTGTCAAGTCCTAAACTGTAGTGATGTTCTGCTACAACGTCAATTGATTTATATGGACCGTCAATTATTCCATCAGGCCATAGAATGTAAACATCTTTTCCCCTATCGCCAAGCCTGTATACTGCGACTGCCCCTATGTATCCTTCGCTTTCTAGCCACTCGTAATATGTGCCACGATCTGCCTTGTTTATGTAGCCAAACGTTACTGCAGTTTTTTCCATTACGCCGACTCCATAATATGCAGCGCACCCACTCATAGACATATACGGAGTTTCGTCTTCCCACTCAAGGTTAGACGTGCTAGAATATGGAGTTGCGATAATTATAATCACAATAATTATACTTATTAGCCAGTCCATATCAAACCTCCCCTGGAATGGAACTAGCCCCGATTCTACTGGGGCCAGTTCTTGTTGTGCATCCTAATCAAAACGATCCTAGCGCAAATCTGCGCAGCATTTCTGGAGTCGTCGTATCGAACCCGACGAAGTCCATCATGTCATGCCCACGGTCAGGGTCTGCTACGGAGTCATTATAGCCAACCATAGCAATAAAGGCTGCTTTCGCGTTAATGCCAGTCTTGTTTTGATATTCGCCAAGCGCGTATGCTGGATGTCTTCCCTGGTTTGCCTCATTGTCCGTGTATATCTCAAACAGATCGACTTCTACTCCGTCACGACTAGCAGTGTCAATTGCAAGTGACATATTCGTTCCACCAGGATACGGTGCTTTGAACTTAGCGATTACTGCGTCAAGCGTCATACCCGGCCTAATGTAAACCTGCGTTACATGGTTGCTAAATGCCATAACCGAGCACGATTCTGTCCGGACAGAGATCATAGCAAGTGCGGCGGCTGCTTCTCGCGGCGTAACGCCTGCAAGACCTGAGCAATTTCCAAACGATCCTTTTTGCCATCTAAGCCCTGGGCGCGGCGTTCCCCATGCCGAAAACAGTGGCCCATCCATAGAGCCAGACACGTCAATAACCTGCATCCTTCGAAGCCCGGTCGGTTCCAGTGTGCCAAATGATGTGTAAAATGCCTGCTCTAGTGCGTATACAACATCAAACGACGGCTTCCAAGGGTTCTTGCCACTAGCGCCAATGCCTTCTTTGTACGTCAGGTAAGCCTGCAAAAGCTTTAGCGGGTGTATGTTTTCACTCTTCACGATTTCCATGTTGTTTAGTCTTTCCGTGATGAGTCTTGTAAACCCTGGAGAGTCGAACATTCCAACCCTTGTCATTCTTGGAAGTTGTCTAACAGTTGCATTTATTGGCATATGCGTCGAAAGAACTTGCAGCACGTCGCGGTTGTTTAGCATATCCGTTGGAACGGCCTCCCACGGAAGCCTATACACGTTAATCAATTCGACGATGTTTGTCAAATCTCCTTCGCTGTATGCATTGAGGCGCTTAATACGTTCGTATGCCCAAATTTGCGAAGTCTCCTTGTTGGCAAGATAGTCAAATCCAGGCTTTGGCTCCCCATTCGCAATCCAATAATATACTGCGCTTAGAGCTTCGTCAGAACCGGGGTGCGGGTGTGTTAACTTTACCACATTCCTAAATGACATACCAGCGCGATTTCTGTACTTGATTGCCTGGTACACAAGACTGGAAAGTGATCGCCCACGCATCCACGTCTCACACACTCCACGTACAGAACGACCCCATCCGCGCATATACCCAGAACGTTCTCCACCAACAACGCGGCCAGTCAAAACAGACAACCACTCTTCTAGATCGGAAGCTGTCCTGAGAATACCAGTGACACGCGTCTTGGCGTAAGCCTTTGCTTTCTTAGAGCCCTTCACGTACACAATGGCAAGTGCGAATCTTACAGTATCGTACTTCGGCACAATCCCGCCAGATCGCATTTCTACAAGGGTGTCGATGTATCTAGCATAGTCTTCGTCAAGGCACTCCAAGAGGGCGGTCGTATTGATTCCTGTTAGCTTCCTTGCGGTGGCATAGTATGTATTCTTGTCACTTCCAAGAATCAAAAACCGACGCATTTGTGCCCACTTGTCGGTTTTCCAAGACATGCTTCCGCCGTCAAGATTTGGCCTTTGCTTTTCACTGATTGGCTCAGACACAGGAGCGTTATTCAGTGACATTCCTGATAGATCGCTATATCTGCTCATAATCTATTCTCCTAGGTAAAAAATTGGCCCATGTAGGAGGTGCGGTCCTACATGGGCCGAGTACCACAACAAAAAGGAGGTAAGCATGTCGGGCAAAAATCCGGAATCGTTTTATCCAGTCATGATGAACGAAACCGTCGGCCCGAAGTAGGGGAGCGGGGATTCGAACCACGTTAAACTAATGTAAAGTAGTTTTGATGAACCTAACCATCGTCCCGATGTCGGGAAAATACTGGAAGGTATTCAGTCGCCATTCCTTGGCGGTCTCCCCTTTGCGTGGTGGAAGTGCAACCGTAAGCTGGATTGCGGCTGTCTGTCCACCACTGTCTATTATACTGGAAAAACTGTACTTTGTCAACAGTCCCTTCACTGTTTTGTTATAATTGAAGAGACAGTTGCTTTACAGAGCCATCATCGGCTTCAGACACTTCAAGTATTGCCTCAACGTCGTATCCGTACTTCGCGGCCATATCCATCCACCAAATAGCTCTTTTTTTGCCAGCATTTGAATACAACTTGTTTTTCTCTACTCCAAGAACATATTCCCATCCAGCAAATATAGATGCTATAGCTTCACTCATAACGCCAGCGAACGGGACAAGGAGTCTTCTCGGGCTATACGTATTTGGAGGAAGTAATAGCCTAGAAAACCATATGTTTGCAGACAATGGCTTTACTGTAGGATGATCTATTCCGTCAAGGGCAATTTTGCGCTCTTTACCAAGTGATTTTTTCCCATAATACACACTAGAGCCTTCCATTACATCGGCGTCCCATCTAAATGTTGGGAAGTGCCCACTGTCAAAGTTTCCTCCCAAAACATTACATAAGTGGTGGCACTTTGAATGTGTACATAATGGGTGATGAGAGACAACAAAATTTGTAGGCCATTTGCCACCTTCGTACTTACAAGCCTCTATGTGAAAGGTGCCAGTTCCGTACTCGCGAATAGTGTCCGTTTTTTTAGCGTCGTATGGCTTTTGGAATAATATGACTGGCTCTACTGCTGGCCTAAGAGATTGCATTCCGTATCTGTGTTCTTGCCAGTCGATTGCTTCTTGAGAGTATGGGTTAGTTACATAATGGTCTTTTGCCCAACGCTCTCCGGACTTTTGGTAACCGTATGTTGCAGCGCTCTTGCCTACAACTTCTCGCTTGTCATAGACGCCATTCTCTTTGTCTATAATATAGTCTATGCGCTTGCCTTTGTGAAGTCCAGTTGCATACACCCAACAAAAAATTGACGGGTGGATTATAAATCCAGCGTCTTCTATGGCAACGGCAATTCTGTGCCAAGTCCTAGCGCCACCATATGTCATTCCGTATGCTCCTGGGAGTAGATGGTCTCCTAGCGCGGCCCATGTCTCTGGCGAAAAACTAACACCAGACGAATCCCATGACTTATCTAAGAACCCGTATTCATATGGGCAATCTGTAAACAGTGCATGAAACGGCTCACCATCATACCACCTACTCCAGTCCAAAACATCTTTATTATATATGTCTAGTCTA
>Ga0180437_10003622_pt1 | contig 22760 bp, 15 predicted proteins | sample SS_ome_4_FD_132410 | JGI IMG/M metagenome (GOLD analysis project Ga0180437, IMG submission 132410) | Hypersaline lake sediment archaeal communities from the Salton Sea, California, USA - SS_3_D_1 metaG | ecosystem: Environmental > Aquatic > Non-marine Saline and Alkaline > Hypersaline >...
CCTCGGTATCTTGCACTTCGTGCTCGACTTACTCTTGCAGCCAGTTCACTCCCGCTGAGACCCCGATAGGCATGTGGGCTAGTCCACGTAGCCCACGGCATTCTTCAGATTGTTCATAAGCTCTTTCGCGGCAACTTCTGTACCTGGGAAGCCCACGACCTTCACCAAAGCATTCCGCATCACAAACCCATCACTGAAACCGATCGAGGCGTTGAACTCCCAGGCTTGCTCGACAGCAATGGTCTGGCCGTGGTCGGCCGTCTCGACCACATGGTAACTCAGACAGCGCTCGTTGTTGCCATCCCGTGATAGGAGGCAGTAGTAGCTGCGCTTCACTTCTGCGTCCACCCCTATTGCCGCTGGGAATCTTTCCAGCTCTTCTTGCGAGATGAAACCAGGATTCGGGGAGGTGCCATGAGTGTCCAGCAACTTAAAGCCGCCCGGAAGGGACTCCGGCCTATACTGCAGAGCTGACATGATCTCATGACTGGTCTCGGGGAACGGCTCCTCATCTGCGCCAAGCGCGCCTTCTTCCCCCGCTCTGGTTGAGGCCGACTCCTCCTCGAGGATGGTGGCCGGCGTTGCCCCCTCAGTGGCTAGCTCGCCTCTGTTCCGTATCACGTACGTGGCGATGCCGGCAGCAAGCAGGATCGCCGCCGCTCCCCCGACGATTGCCTGTTTCGCCGTCATCACTGCTCCTCCGTTCAGAATCGTTGTCGCCTGCTGCGGGCACAGCGCCAGCCATCGCTACAACGGGGTCTCCTTGAAGCTAATTGCTATCCCCCTCTGTACCCTTAGGTAATCGACGGACAATAACGTTCTATCCCCCTTGACCTTCATCACCCAATCCCCCACAGAGCTGCTCTCTCAGGAGAGCCACCTCCAACTGCGTCCGCTTCTCTTCCAGAATGATGTCCTCCGAGTGCCACCGGGCGCTGTAGAACAGCATGCTTCCGACCGCCATCACCCAGAAGAACAATATCCATATCCCGGTCCACAGCGTAGGCAGCAGAGGCAGCCCCATCTTCGGCCACAACATCAATACGAAGGTGCCAAGAGCCAGCACGTAGCCGAAGGGCATGAAGACGGCGAGCTTCTGCTGGCGACGGGGAGCCACCAGCCCGCTCCGCAACTCGCTGATGCAATAGACCGAAAAGGCGATGAAACTGATGCTTCCGGTGGAGAAGCACAGGCCCATGAACCATCGCGCCGGCATCGGCAGACCTTCTCCCCGGGAAACCACCAGGTAGACTCCGAACGCGAAGAACGCAGCCGTGCAAGCGAATATCCCGGCGATTATCTTCCGTGCAATTGTCTCTTTTCCCGAAAGCTTCGGACGAAGCAGGCTCTGAACCTGCCTCTCGAACCGTTCCTTGAGCTCCCCTGACGGCTCTGCCCCGCTCAAAAGTGCTTCCCGGAACCTCTCTCTCTCATCGCACTTCATGGTCGTACCCTCCCTTCAACAGAAGCTCCTTCATCCTCTTCCGCCCATAGTGCAGCCTCGATTGCACCGTTCCCTTAGCCACATTCAGAATCCTCGCGATCTCATCCAGCGAAAGAGCATCCAGGTAGAACAGCGTCAGTACCTCCTTCTGCGCCAACGCCAGCTTCCGGAGGCACTCCCGCACCAGCCCTGCATCCTCCGCAGCAAAAGCCAGCTCCACTGCCTCATCGCTTTCCCCCTCCACGACTTCGGGAAGCTTCTCCTCTCGTTCCTTCAGTTGCTTCTTCTTCCGCAGATGCGAGACCGCCTTGTTGTGCGCCACGCGGTAAATCCATCCCGCGAAGTTCTCGATTCGCCTCAGTTTACCCAGTCCCGAAATGGCACCCATCCACGCCTCCTGCGACACATCCCACGCGGCCTCCTCCTCCCCCACCATCATCAGAATGTATGTGTAGATCCTAGGCTGCCAGTACGATATCAACTCTTCAAGGGCCCCGATGTCTCCCGCCCGGTACTCTAGGACACGGATCTCGTCCCGTAATCGCTCAACTCGCCGACTCATACTGCCTCCCGCTCATGCTCCTGCGCTTCCCTTGACTTCATCCTTCCACTACCATAGTCGAACAACCCGCCCGCCGTGTTCAAACAGATTTCTCCTAAAGCGCAGACGGGCTGACAGGGACACTCCTTCCAAGGGGCAGCAAGACTGTCCCTCTTCCCCAGGCGGACAAATCAATCCAGGATCAGCTTCGACCGCTTGAACCTCGCCATCGCGATCAACATCAGCACAACGTCCACCAGGGCCAGAAACAGCACTACGCCCGCCAGAATGATCCCCGGGTTCACGCCCTTGAGAGATCCCAGCGCCCCTTCGATTCGCCTTCGCATCCCCGCGCTTACAGCGAGTAGCATCGGCAACAGGCACACAAACAAAAACACGAGTCCCAACGTCTGCTGCGCCCGCTTCACCGTCGGTGCGCGTAGCGATGCCAGCACACCCATGCTCCCCCAGAATCCCCACAGCGGCAGCCCGACCGCCAGAGCCCCCCCATGCCATGCGAGCACCCGCGACCACGATTCCGGCGCTCCCTTCACAATCAGCACTGTCACCTGCATGAATCCCATCAGCTCTAGCGTCAGCACCCACCCGAACGCCATCGTGGCCCCTATCTTGCCCAACAGGATCGCGCTGTCCGGCAGCCGGCTTGACAGCAGCGTCTCCAGTGTGTGTCTTTCTCGCTCCCCCGCGAACGAATCGCAAATCACCGCGACCACCATTCCCATCGGAACAGCCACGCAGAGAACAGCGGCCGCTGGTGAATTCAGAAGCTCCTTGCTCCAGATGACCGCAAACAAAGCTCCCGCCCCGCACAGCGGAAGCAGCGTCAGCAGCAACGTCCTCTTGCCGCTCCCGTGGAGCCGTAGCAGCTCCTTCAACTCCTTCCTCAGCACCGTCCACACATCCCTCATCCCTATTCCTCCTCCATCCCGCACCCGTCAATCCAGAATCAGCTTCGACCTCTTGAATCTCGCCATCGCGATCAGGATCAAGACAACGTCCACCAGGAGCAGAATGCCCAAGGCAACAAGTGCGACCGTCATCGGATTCACGTCCTGAAAGTCCCTCGCCGCCCCTTCAATTCGCCGCTGCATGGCACGGCTCCCCCCGACAACTATCGCGGGCAGAAAGCACACCAGCAGGAAGCTGATGCTCAACATCTGCTGCGCCCGCTTAACCGTTGGTGAACGCAGTGAGACCAGTACCCCCAGACTCGCCCACAAGCTCCAGATCGGAAAGGCGAATACCAGCGCCCCCGCGTGCCAGCTCAGTAGATAGCCCCAAGATTCCGGTGGCCCTTTCGCCACCAGCGACACGGACCGCATGAACACCATTATCAACAGCGTGAGAATCCACCCGAACGCCATCGCCGCTCCCATCTTCCCGAACAGGATCGCGTTATTAGGCAGTCGGCTTGCCAGCAACGTTTCCAGCGTATGCCTTTCACGTTCGCCTGCGAAAGAATCGCAGATGACCGCGATCACCATCCCCAGAGGAATGACCACGCAGAAAACAGCACCGGCGGGCGATTCCAGAAGCTGCTTATTCCACGTCGTCGCAAAAAGCACTCCTACCGCGCCTAGAGGAAGCAGCGTTAGCAGCAGCGTCCTCTTGCCGCTCCCGTGGAGCCGCAGCAGCTCCTTCAATTCCTTCTTGAACACCGTCCACACGTCTCTCATCCCTTGTCTTCCTCCATCAATTTGAGGAACACTTCCTCCAGGCTTGCCTTCCCCCTCCGCACTTCCTCTATCTCAGCCCCTTCATGCACCAGCAGACTTACCAGCGGCGCCATCTTGGCCTTCTCCTCCAGCTCAATGGCCAATCGCCCGTTCGTGATCTCCGCCGAACGTACCTCCACTCTCTCCCGGAGCATCCGCAGCATCTTCTCCCCGAACCCTTGCCCGATAATCTCTGCACGCCCTCCCCCGCTTCCGGCGCGCAGCTCGTCCGGGCTTCCAACCGCCACCAGCTTCCCCCGCCTGATCACCCCTACCACGTCGCACAATCTCTCCGCCTCAAACAGATTGTGGGTGCAAAGGAAAACCGTCACCCCTTCTCGAGACGCCAGCCCCCCAAGGTCATCCCGCAAGGCCGCCGCCGATGACGGATCGAATCCCGCCGTAGGTTCATCCAAAAACACCATCTCGGGCCGGTGCAGCAGCGCTCTCGCCACCGCCACCTTCTGCCTCATCCCCCGGCTCCATTTCTTCAACGGCTCCTTCCGCCGCTCCCATAGCCCCACGCTCGTCAGCAATTCCTTGATCCTCCCCCGTCTCTCAATCCCCGGCATCCGGTTGATCTGCCCGTAGTACTCCAGGTTCTCCTCCGCGCTCAATCGCTCGTACAGCCCCGCCTGTTCCAGCAGCGCCCCCGAGCGGGACCGGATCTCATGCGCCCTCTCGTGCGTATCGAACCCCAGCACCTCCGCCTTCCCCCTCGTTGGCTCCAGCAAACCCAGCAGCAGCCGTATCGTCGTAGTCTTTCCCGCTCCGTTCGGACCCAGAAACCCGAACACGCTCCCCCTCTCCACCTCCAGCGAGAGGTCCTCCAGCGCGCGCACCTTCCCGAAATCCATCGTCAGACCGTCAATCCGAATCGCCGCATCGCTCATCTCAACTCTCCGCTGCTACGGTTCCGATGTAGTCGCCGCAGGGAGTTCTGCCCGGCTTACATCTGGAACGCGTCAACATCGCCTGCTATTGGACGCCAAAGAAACTCGCGCGCCTCAGTCCGGCTCGAAACGGTACCCTATCTCCCGTATCGTCTTGATGAACCGCGGGTTCCCCGGCTCCTCCTCTATCTTCCCTCGCAGTGTGTTCACGCACCGGTCCACGCTCCGCGGCGTTACCACTATCCCGTATCCCCACACCGACTTCAGGATGTTATCCCGCGTTACCGCGCACCTCGCGCGCTTGACGAAAAACTCCAGCACCCCGAACTCCTTCGGCGTCAGCTCCACGTCCTCGCCGTTCTTCGCCAGCCTGTGCGACCTCATGTCCAGCTCGAACTCGCCGAACCGGTACACCTCCGGCTCTTTCTCCCGGCGCCTTCGAAGGAACGCGTTCGCCCTCGCCAGCAGCTCCTTTATGCTGAACGGCTTCGTGACGTAATCGTCACAACCGAGATTCAATCCCAGCACCACGTCCGATTCCTCACCCTTCGCCGTCAGCATGATTATCGGCATGTCCAGCCCTTCCTCCCGCACCAGCCGGCACACCTCGAATCCGTTTATCTCCGGCAGCATTATGTCCAGCAGCATCAGGTCAGGCCTACCGTCCAGCGCCGCCTCCAACCCCTTCTTCCCGTCGCCCGCCGTCTCCACCTCGTACCCCTTGAACTCGAAGTTGTCCTTCAGCACCCGCAGAAGCGTCGGGTCGTCTTCGATTATCAACACCTTCTCATTCGCCGTATCACTCGTCATCGCTTACCACTCGCTTAGTCTCATCTCTCGCGCAACTGGTAACCTAACCGTAAACCTGCTCCCCTTTCCCGCTTCGCTCGACACGTCTATCGTTCCCTCGTGTCCCGTCACTATGAACCTCACTATGCTCAGTCCCAGCCCCGTCCCCCCGCCCCTTCGCGAAAGCCTCCGGTCTACCTGGTAGAACGCATCAAAAACCCGCTTCGTCGCCCGCCGAGTCATCCCCAACCCGTGATCCTCCACCTCCAGGCACACGTTCACATTCTCGTTGTACGCTCTCACCGTCACGCGCTTGTCATTGTCCGAGTACTTATACGCGTTGTCCAGCAGATTCACCAGCACCGTGACCAGCGCGTCCCTGTCACCTCTCACCAGTGGCAGATCGTCATCAACCTCCACCTCCAGCTTGAACCCGCCCGAATCGAACCTGTCCCTCACCGCCTCGACCGCATCCCTCACGACCGCTCTCGCGCTCAGCGCCTCTAACTGAAACGCCCGCTTGTTCCGTTCCATTCGCGAGAACGTCAGGAAATTGTCTATCAGCCTGCTCAGACGCACGTTCTCCTTAGCGATCAGGTGCAGGTACTCGTACGCCTGCTCTCTGTCCTTGTAGTGCCCTTCCAGCAGCGTATCCACTAGCGCGCGCATCGACGCCAGCGGCGTCTTCAGCTCGTGCGACACCGTCGCTATCAGGTTATTCCTCAGCCCCGTAAGCTTTATCTGCCTACCGACGTATCCGGCAATCAAAACCGCCGGCACCGTGATCACGAAGATCACCAGCACCCCGCCCCACACGTACACCGCCGCCTGACGTTTCGCCGCCGCAGCAAACGGATCCTCCCCCACCAGGTACAGCGCCAGACGCCACCCCGGCATGCAGTCCCCCGCAGGAACCGACACGAACGGCTCCGGCTCCCTCTCCTCCGCCCCCATCGCCAAAACCTCCACGCGCGCATCCGGCACGCTCACCTCACTCTCGACCACACCCAGCATCGCGTCGTGTATCCGTTCCTCTCTGAACAGCGCCGCGACCCGCGACCCCTCCGGCGACAACTGGCACACCTTCTCCACTGCCGTCTGGACCAATCGCGAACCTTCCCGACGCGCGCCTCCCGACCTCAAATACTCCGCCGCCAGCTCCTCCCCCCCCTGCGTCGGAAAGATCATCCGCTCCCGCCTCAAGTCCCGCAGCCGCGTCATCAGGAACACTCTCTGACTTGACGGCATCGCCGGCTCCCCATAATCCCTCAATCGTTCCGCCAGCGCTTTGACAACTCGTCCGTATCCCGCGTGCTCCGGCCCGCCCATCAGCTCCAGCGCAAGAAGTTGCGCATTCGGCCCGATAAACCGTCCCTGCGTATCCTTCGCGTCTTTGTATTCCGATGACCAAAGCTCATTCGTAAGAATCCCCAGCGCCTTCTCCTCATCCCCCGTCTTCCCCAGGCATCTCGCCCGGCCCAGGAGCGCCCTCGCCTTCGTCTCCGCATCCTCCGCCTCTTCCGCAATACTTGCATAGATCTCCCCCGCCCCCGCCGCGTCACCTTCCTCAAACTCCCGCCTCCTCGCCTCCCGCCACCTCTCTCCCGCTATAGCGCCCGCCTCCTCCATCGCTTCGACCGGATACAGGATCTCCCCCGACGCATCGTAGATCACCGCACTGTCGCACACCCCTGTCTCAACAAGCCTCGCGAACCTCTCCGCCGCCCCCTCACCCTCCCTCACCTCTTCCAGCGACGCAACCTTCCTCTCCCAGTACTCCTCCACCCTCACCCGCGCCTCTCCCAGATGCCCTCGATAAACCTTCTCCAGGCTGCCTCTTACCGACGCCTCCAGATTCCCCATCGCCTCCACCATGAACCACAGCACCCCCGCCGTCGGCGCAAGCACCGCCGCCAACAGAAGCAGCAGCACCGCCCACAACTCTTTCCCCTCAGGCGTCCTCGGGCTCAAATGTGGTCTCAACAGTTCACTCCATGTTCATAATCCGGGCGAGCCGTCGTGCCCGTTCGCCTCTGGCGGGGACATAATCGCCCCTGGTGTCAGCTTACCGCCCCGCGCTCCAGTCATCACCCCGCCACCTCATGTTACCTCTTGGCCGCCGATTGTGTCCCCCGACAACCCGGGGACATAATGCGACTCGCCGTTGATCCCCCCGACCGATGTCTTGGAAACGTCCTTTCATCCTCGTCACATCCGAGCAGGTTCCGTTTGTGTCCCCATATCCGCCACTACCATATCACGAAAACCGCAGGCGAGCCTATCCCCGCGTGAGCGGGGACGCACGCCTCACACATCGGAGCCGCACCCGCTTACCCCACCCCCCATCTCATCTCCCCGTTTTCGCCCCCATCTTCCGTACATCTCCCTCCCTGTACCTGTATATCATCGCCCAGTGCTTGACGACCCTCGTCCCTGTCTCCCCCTTGTTCTCGGATGTCCCCATGTCATAGAATTCCTCAAACCCCACCACCGTCGCCCCCGTCCGCAGGTCTATCTTCTTCCGCACGGCCTTCCCGTCCGGCCCTTTCACCACCACCTCCTGAATGTCCCCGATTGCATCCCCCTTCCGCACGTTGAAGTACGCCGGATACCACTGCCCTTCCACAAGCCGCTTCACCATGACGTGCCCCACCGGTTCCCCCGTTTCCTCATCCTTCAGCATCGACCTCAACTCAAACACCAGCGGAGAAGCCTTCCTAAACTGCATTTCCCACTGTATTCCAGAAGTCTCCAGCCCCATTCTCTCAAACTGCTCCGTCATCCTCTCCAGGAATTGCATATCGGTCATCGTCTCCACGTGCCCGTCCACCCAGAGCACATTCCTCATCCCCCCGTGGAACTCCGGGCTCTTGTCATACGCAACGATATAATCCGGCGGCGAGTCCTCCCGCAGCCCCGGCACCCACCCGTAGCTGCACGTCTCCTCGCTCAACTTCTCCGTCTCTTTCTGTGCCTTCATCCCCGCTTCATCAGCCGGACACACGAATACGAAGCTTTTCAAGTACGGTCCGGGCGCAACGTGAGCCACAAGCTCGCCGAGCGCCTCCACCGCCGTCTCTCCCGCCGGGAACTTCATGTCGTGATCCGTGGCGTAAGTGTGAATCGCCACTCCGATCGTCTTCAGGCGGTTCTTGCATGCCCTCCGGCGCGATCTCGCCTTCACCGTCTCCCGCTCGATCTCCCCCTCGCGCCAAATCTTCGCAAGTTCGTCGATCGGCATATCCAGTTCCTGCGCCAGCTCCACAAGCTCCCGCGGATACGTCTCCGGTTCACCCCCGTATCCCAGCAGCTTGTACCGAATATGGATCCGGTCATCCCCCGCCGCCAGTATTTGCAGCACTCCCACCGTCCCCTCTCCCGTGCGAAACGCGTACGTCACAGGGAAATCCGTCCCCCCCGACACCTCCTGATTCCCGCTCTCCGTCGGGACCGTCACCGTCGTCGGGCCGACCAGCAACGTCCCCTCCTCGTTGGCCTTCGTTCCAAGCCCCAACTGATTGACCCGCTCCGCCGTCGCGCCGTCCCAGACCGAATCCTCCACACGAACGGCGGCCATGTTGAAGCCCGCAGCTCCTTTCAGGCTTATGTCGCCGATGAGATCCACGCCTTCTTGCAGAATCCTGCTCATCCCCTCTCGGCCGACTTCTGCCGGGTCCGGCATACGCGACACCTTCCCCGTCTCGAGGTCCAGCATGCACTCCTTCATCGCCCCTTGGCTCTCGAGCGTTCGCACCACCACGTCATTGATCGCCAGCCACCCCACCCGTCGTTTGCCGCCGGCCTCACCTGTTGTCGTCTTCTCCCCGTACCCCAGCAGCTTATATCTCAGGTAGAACTGCTTGTCCTCGAGCTTCAGCACCTGCATCACACCCACGCTTCCCTCCCTGGTCTGGAAACCGTACGTCGTCGGCATCCTCTCTGGGTAGATGGGGAGTTGGGTCCACAGAAGACCATCATCGTCTATCACCGCCATGGTCCTCCCGTACGGCAGGCCCGTCTTCTCGACGATCTCCACGGTCGCCTTGTCCCACATGTCGTCCTGGAGCGACGCTGCCGCCAAGCCCGATCCGAACAGCCCCGGGAACTCGTCTTCTCCGCCAACATCGATCCCTGTCTCCTCGAGCCACTTCAGAAGCCGCTCCTGCTCCCAGCCACCGGCATCCGGGGGCGACGAATACAAATTCCCGGTCTCAAAATCCAGAAACATGTTCTTCATAACGTCGTTGTCATTCACCACCCGCTCCACCACCTCGCCCAACGCCACCCAATCCCCCGGCACCCCGGTCTTCGCCAGCGTCGGTGTTCCTTCGCCGTACGCTAGCAGCTTATACCGCAGCCGCACTTCCTCCTCGTTCCCGCCCACTATCTGCAGCAGCCCCACCGACCCTTCCTTCGTCCTGAATGCGAACGTCCTCGGAAGCATACTCGTCGGGCTTTCTATCTCTGAGAACAGAATCTCCACCCACTGCTCCGCTTCGTAACCCATGCCATCCGAGCTCCCCGCTGCGCGCAGAAGTGCCAGTCGCGAAAGCAGCTTCTCCATGTACTCATCCATCTCGGTATGCGCCGGGAGCCTCTTGCGATCGAGGTCGTTTACCGTGACGTCGCCATCCCACTCCTCTCCCCAGACTTCCGTCAGGACCATCGCAACTCCCGCCCCCCCGACCTGATTCCCGCCCGAGTCTGCCACGAAATCTACCCCTCCTCGGAGGGCCCATTCTACCAGCTCTGTATCCCTGCCCTCAGGCATCCTCAGTAGTTTTCCCGTCTCCAGGTCCAGCGCCGAGTTCACTTTGCTCTTATCAACATCACTCACGACCCTTTCAATCACCACCCCCAGCGGTACCCAATCCCCCGGCACCGTTGCCCTCGCGACCATCCCTTCCGGCAGTCTGTTCGCTTCCTGCCCGTATCCCAGCAGCTTGTAGCGCAGCTCAACCCCTTCCCCATCCGTTTTCTCCATCCTCATCAGCCCCACGGTTCCCTCTCTCGTCCTGAACGCATACGTCGCCGGCACTCCCCTCCTGCCCACAAAGCTCAGCGGCGAGTTCGCAACCCAGGACACCTGTTCGCTCACATTCTCCAGCGTCCCATTCTCCCAATACCAGTCCTCACAGTGTGCGGCCGCGAGGTCGAACCCACCTCCCTCCATTTCGTCGTTCTGCCTCTCTATGCCGAAATCAGCCTCTTTCTCCCGCGCAAGGGCTATCAGGCCGCCTGTGCCTTCCACCACATGCCGCGGCACGCTCACCAACCCGCGCCCTTCGAAATCCACAAGGGAAAATTCAGCGCCCAGCGCGATCTTCACCTCTTCACCCAGAGGTACCCAGGCCGCCTTCGGTATCGCGCGGCGAGTCACTGGTTCCGCTCCCTCTTGCCCGTACGCCAGCAGCTTGTACCGCACGGCGAGCCTGTCCTCCTCAGCATACGCCATCTGCATTATCCCCAGCGTTCCCTCGCGCGTTCTGAACACGTATGTCGCGGGAATTCGTCCAAGCCCGATCGGTGCCAGGGGCGAATTCGCCACGTAACGCATAAATTCGTTTACTTGGTCGACACTCAACCGCTCCGCCCACCCCGAGTCCTCCACCGGAACCGCCGCCATATCTATCCCCGCCCCTCCCAGCCAAGAAGGATTCGTCTCTGCCCCGAAGTCCACGTTGCTCTCTCTCGCCCACGCAAGGATGCTATCGGGCCTCTTCGCCCAGTCGGGCCGGACTACTACCTCACCTGTCTCGAAATCCAGCAGGTCCTCGCTCTCATCCTTCAACCACCTCTCCACCACCACCCCCAACGGCACCCAATCCCCACGAGGCGGCATCTCCCCCAATTGCCTCTCCGCCGCCTCCACCATCTCCGCCTGGTCCGGGTACTTGCTCAAGACCGCATTGAACGCCGCCGTCGCCTTCTCCCTCTCCCCCTTCTTCAGATAGCACGCGCCCAGCCGGTACTGCGCCTCCGCCGCGTACCGTCGGCCTGCCTCTTCCCCCGCCACGATCGCCTCGTACACCGCGATCGCCGCATCCAGGTCCCCCTTAGTCTCCTCGTAATACACTCCCTTCTCCAGCATCACCGAAGCCGACTCCGCATATGCCGAAACACAAAGCCCCAGCGCTGCTGCCGTTGCGATAACGATAATGATTCCTCGCATCACGGCTCCTCCTTCGCGTAAGAATGACCGAATTGCCCGATTCACTGCTCGTGCTACGTAGCAAGCTACTTTGCGGAGTAGTCACGCAGCTTCTACAAGACCCATGTTACCCATTTGTTACCCCTTCTTCCTCTCATTGTCCTCTTTCTGCACCGTCATATTCGCGCTTTCTGCAATCTGCGGCTCACAAGATGCAAAATCCCCTTGACACCCTCCACTCCAGATCGTATCCTTTTCCGGTAATCGAGAGGAAAACGATGCATCTCACTCACATGCCCATCTTAAACGCCAACATGTGGCTCGCCACGATTACCGTGGCGACCGACGCTGCGTCGTGGCGTCGGGCGGGCAGTGGGTGCGTCTTCTAACCCTTACTCATTCAGCACCTGAAGACATCACAACCCGCTGCTCGAAAGGGCGGCGGGTTTTTTGTTGCACACGGGAGCGCACAATGAGATCACAACTCACCCAAAACAGGAGGTCTCCAAGAGCGGAGGACGCACCGCGCTTCCTCCGCGTCTCTTGGTCCCCGTTCTCCTTCGACGTGTACCGCTCACTTCGTCATCCAGAAACAAGGAGAAAATAAAATGCGTGTCCTATCAGGAATCCAACCGTCCGGGAACCTTCACATCGGCAACTACTTCGGCGCAATCCAGCAGTATCTCGCCCTCCAGCAGGAGCACGAGTGCTTCTTCTTCGTCGCAAACTACCACGCCCTGACCACGATCAAAAACGCCGACGAGCTCCACCTCCTCACCGCCGACTGCGTCCGCGACTACCTCGCTCTCGGTCTCGATCCGGAAAGGGCCACAATCTTCCTCCAGTCCGACCTCCCCGAGGTCACTGAACTCGCTTGGATTCTCTCCACCGTGACGCCTATGGGGCTCCTCCAGCGATGCCACGCCTACAAGGAAAAGCTCGCCGAGGGACTCCCCGCCGAGCACGGCCTCTTCGCCTATCCCGTCCTCATGGCCGCCGACATTCTAATCTTCGACTCCGACCTCGTCCCCGTCGGGCAGGATCAGAAGCAGCACGTCGAGGTTGCCCGCGACATCGCGCAGCGCTTCAACTCCACATTCGGCGACGTGCTCCGTCTGCCCGAACCCCACATTCTCTCCGAAACCGCCGTCGTCCCCGGCACCGACGGACGCAAGATGTCCAAGAGCTACGGCAACACCGTCGGCATCTTCGACGACGACGATGCCGTCCGCGCCGCGGTGATGAGGATCAAGACCGACTCCAAAGGCATCGACGAGCCCAAAGACCCCGACGCCTGCAACCTCTTCGCTCTCTTCCGCCTCTTCGCCGACGCGCCCGAACGCACGGAGATGGGAGAGCGCTATCGCAAAGGCGGGATCGGCTACAAGGAGATGAAGGACCACCTCATCGATCTCATCATCTCCTACTTCGCCGACGCCAAAACCAGGCAGCAGGAACTCCAGACCCAGGCCGCCCACATTCGCAAGGTTCTCGACGACGGCATAATCCGTGCGCGTCAGGTCGCGCGCAAAACTCTCGACCGCATCCGGTCCGCGGTCGGACTGCCATAGGCACCATCACAAAAGGAGGAGGAAGATGGCGGAGTGGTTCGACAATTTCTTCAGCGGGATCTACGCGAAGGTGCTGCCCAACGTGTTCAGTGACAAAGACACCACGCACCACGTCCACATCGTGAAGCGCCTCCTCCGCCTCCGCAAGGGCCAGAGCGTTCTCGACGTCCCCTGCGGCATGGGCCGGCTCACCATTCCTCTCGCGAAAATGGGGGTCGAAATGACCGGCGTCGACCTCACCGCACCCTACATCCGCCGCGCCCGGGGCGATGCGAAGAAGCAAGGCGTCAACGCACGTTTCATCCAAAGCGACATGCGCGACATCGATTTCGACGCCGAGTTCCACGCCGCCTTCAACTGGTTCGGCAGCTTCGGCTACTTCTCCGACGCCGGCAACCTCGAGTTCTGCAAGCGCGTCTTCCGCGCACTCAGACCGGGCGGCAAATTCCTGGTCGAAGCCATCAACAGATCCTGGATCGTTTCGCACTTCCGCCCTGCTGGCGAGCAAACGATTGGGCGCGTCAAGATCATCCAGCGGCCGCGTCTCCGCCGTCGCTCTTCACGCGTGGAGACGACCTGGACCTTCTCCCAAGGCAAGACGACGGAGACGCACACGTCAAACATGCGCATGTACACCGCTGCCGACATTCGTGCCCTGCTTCGCATAGCAGGCTTCCGCGAAATCGATCTCTTTGGCGCTCATCGCTTTGCCGACATCAAGCCTTCGGCTAATCCCCCGGTCGGTCGCCTCACGCGCCACCACCACAGGATCATCGCCGTCGCAACAAAGCCAAAAGGAAAAGGAGGAAGGAGATGACATACGACCAGACAGGCGGCTACATGAGCCCCACACTCGCCCGGCTCTACGACCACGTCTACGGTGACAGCCAGCAGCCCGGCGCGATATTCTACCTCGAAGAGGCCGTCGCATCCGGCGGCCCCGTGCTCGAACTCGGCTGCGGCACCGGCCGCGTTCTCATTCCCATCGCTCGCGCCGGAATCGACATCGCCGGCGTCGACCTCTCACCCGAAATGCTCGCCGTTCTCCGCGAGAAGCTCGCTCGCGAGCCCCAAGAAGTCCAGGACCGCGTCAGCGTCGTCGAAGGGGACATTCGCAGCTTCGACCTCGATCGCAAGTTCGCTCTCATCATCATTCCCTTCCGCCCCTTCCAGCACATCATCGAGGTGAAAGATCAGCTCTCCTGCCTCGCCTCCGCCCGCCGCCATCTCGAGCCCGGCGGCCGCCTCATCTTCGACGTCTTCTATCCCATCATCGACCGCCTCGCCGGCCCTCCGCAAGTTCAGGAGAAAGAAGACCTCTCATGGTTGAAGCTCGACGACGGCAGCGAACTCCGCCGCACCGAAAAGCAGCCCTGGAAAGACTATCTCAAGCAGCTCCTTGGCTGCCAGTTGATCTACTACCGCCGCTGGCCCGACGGCCGCGAGGAGCGCCACGTCCAGGCGTTCCCCTTCCGCTACTTCTTCCCCTTCGAAGTCGAGCACCTTCTCGCCCGCTCAGGCCTACGCGTCCTCGACCTCTACGCGGACTTCAAGCGCACACAATTCGGAGAGAAATACCCCTGCGAGATGATCTTCGTGGCAACGCCCGACTAGCGCTCACAACCCAGAACCAAAATGGCCCGGCACGTTTTCTCCCCGGCTACAACCACCGTTCGACCACTGCCCCCAGCAGATACAGGTTCCCGCTGCTGTCGATGTACGCCACCGTCTTGCCGTCTCCGTCCTTTACCCGGAGCGCGCTCGAAGCCGGGCTCAGCGGGCCTTCTTGAAGCTCGTTCGCCACGCCCGCAATCTCCACATCCCCGCTCGGCCTTATCAGCGCCACCGCCTGTCCGCTCCCGTTCTTGATGATCGCTTCGCTTGCCGCTCCGCTCGGCACCGGGCTTGCCCCTTCGCTAAGTGTCCCCCTCAGCAGCAGGTCGCCCACCCGAGTAAACGCCGCCACCACCGCTCCCCCCTGGTTCTTGATCATCAGACCTTCCGTCGCACCCCCCAGCACGTGAACGAAATCCTCCTTTGTCTCCACCCCCTCACCCGTTGGCCCGGTAACCGTCAGCGTCACCGTATGCGCGCCCGGCGTCGTGTAGATGTGCAGCGGATTCTGCGCAAACGAACTCCCCAAGTCCCCGAAGTCCCACTCCCACGTGTCCACCTGTCCTACCGACTCGTCCGCAAACTGCACACTCAGCGGCGCAGCTCCCACCCTCACATCCGCCGAGAACTCCGCCACCGGCGGATCGACGTACGTGATCAAAGGTGCCCACGCGATCAAATCGTCCGTTGCATCCCCCAGCGCGTCCACCTCGAACAGCAGAATGTCTCCCGTGTCCACCTGCGCCAGCAGATCAACGTCGTACCCCGTCGTGTCGCTTCCCGCGATCGTCTCCTCCCACAGGATCGCTCCCTCGAAGTCATCCCTGATTCGCACCACCGCCCCGTTCCCGCTCGTATGCCCCGCCTCCTTCGCCGCGTTACCCGTGATCTTCACCGACCCCGGTGCGTACGCCAGCCATCCCCTCACCGCATCCACGCTGTCTCCCGGGTGCATCGTGTCCGCACCTATCGTCACCGTCGGCTCGTATCGGTAGAAGTAGTTGTCCGTGCTCTTATCGTAATCTAGGTCGGGATAGCGATTGAACTTCGACCAGAACGGCCTATCCCCCGGCACCCCGATGCTGTCGTCGTACGCCCGGTAGAACCACATGTACATCCCTTGGATATGCCGGAAGTTCGCGCTCGCGTCGTTCGGCACCGGCTTCGGCAGCGGGTCGGCCGGAACCGCCGGATCCGGCGTCGGCATGGTGCCCGTTGTGGTGAAATCCGCCGGAAACGTCCCCGTCTCCGTCACCGTGTATCCGTTCGCCCGCACGATCTTCAGATTCGTTCCCGTTATCGACCCGTAACTCGTGCTCGTGCCGCGCCCGTCGATCATCTCGTACTTCCCCGGGCACAGCACGTAGTCGAACCTGTACCCGTACCCCGCCGGAATCGCCGAGAAGTTCAGGTAACCCGTCGTCGGGTTGTACGCCACCCAACCCTCCTTCGGCATCGTGAAGGTCTCACCCGCCACCGAGTACACCCAATCGGCGGCGTTGTGGTTCGCGTAAATCTCCAGCCCGTTGTCGTACAGGACCCGCAGCCTCGGGTTCGAGAAATCCACGTCGTCTATGATCGCCTGCTTCAAGTCCACGAACGACGCCCCGCTCAGATACCCCACCTCCACGTCTTCCGCCGTCGCAAACTGCGGCTGAAGGTCCGCCGTTATCTGGTAGTATGCTCTCAGTTCGTCCGGATCTTGCAGAAAGTCGTTCGGCACGTTCCCGTTCGTCATGACGTATATCCCGTGCCCGTAGCATATCTCCGCGCACCTCACGATGTCCTGCCTCGCCTGCGTCAGCGGGAACCCCGCGTAGCGCGTCTCCACTCCCATCCCGTGGTGCAGCGTCCGAGGACGAATGACCTTCAATTCGTAATCGGGAAGTATGTACCAGTCCTTCTCCTCCACTCCAGTCGGCGGAATCAGTTCCCGCCTTATCCCGTCCGTATACCCCGAGTACTCCAGGTCCCCCTTCCCGTGCAGGTATCCCGTCCCCTCTCCCAGCAGCGGCCCTCCCGTCATCGCCTTCTGAAAAGTGAAGAACGACTTCAGCGCCAGTATCCCGTCGCGCATGTTGTTCGTCTTGTCCGTTCCCGCTTCCTGGTCGCAGTTCCCGCTGATCGGCAGAGTATGTTTCGCGTCTATGTACGAAAGCGTCTGCTTTCGCAAGTTCTCGTGCACCAGCTTGTACTCCCGCAGCAGGTAGAAGATCATGTGATTCAGCGCCTGAAGGTGACACGGATGCCCGATCCCCGGTCCGCACACGTTATCCAGCGGCGTTGACGTGTCCCAGCCCGTCTTGAAACTGAGATTCGGATTCTTGGTGCAGTACGTCGGATCGTAGCTCGGGTTCGCCCCGCCCTCGCCGTGGAAGATCGAGCAGCCGCTGTCGTATCCCTGGTCCATAAGCTCCAGCGTGTAGTACATCCCCATCGGAGTGCCCACGCTCTCGAAGTAGTCCATCATCGAGTTGAACGTCGTCGCCGTCCCTCTGTCCGGGCTCGGCGGGTAGTACGTCGGCTCGTTCACGTTTATGTAGTAGTAGTGCCAGTTCCAGTAATACGCCTCCTCGTTGAAGAAACCCGCCTGGTAAAGCTTACTTCGCTGCGCCTCCGCGCTGGCAAACGTGTTCGCGCTGTGCCTCACCACCGCCGTGCTCGTCGCCGAAGACCGGTGCGGCGACGTCGGATAGTTGTCCGCATCAACGAACATGTCCTCTATTTTCGAAGACACCGTCGCCCACACCGTGTCGTCCACCGCATGGTTTATCGTGTTGTCGCTCATCCTGCCGTGCCGCACGTACATCACGTTCTGCGGGTTGCTCGTCCCTTCGCTTGCGTATATGGTTCTTCGCTCCGCAGCGTACGTGTTGTTCATGTCCACGTACGCGCTCCAGAACCACTCACCCCCGAAGAAAACTATCGGCACCGGTTCCATGTACGGGATGCGGATGAACCGCGAGTCCGGCATGTCGTAGCACCGGCTTGGATGGAATCCCCAGTAGTTGTTTCCCGCATAATCATTCTCCGGCGTCAGCGAATACGACCTTATCCGCAGCGACTTCCCCTCGATCCCTATCCCGTATCGCAGTTGGTGCGTCGTCCCATCGTACGCGTGCTCGTACTCCACGACCACCTCGTCCCCCACTATCCCGTGTGACAGAAGTGTCACCGCAACGTTGCTCGGCACATCCTCCGGCAGCCACGGATTCGTCCCGTCGTTGGTGTTGTACTTGAATTGCTGCCCGCCCCGCATGATCGTCGCCCCGCTGCTCGCCTCCACTATCCGCAGGACACCGTTGCTGAAATACGTCCGCTCCCGCTCGATGTGATACTCGATCGTCTCGTCTCCCTCGAACTTCAGCACGTAGTCGTTCCCCACCAGCGCAACCGTATTCGTTCCAGCCGCACGCGAACCCAGCGGCACGATCCGGTCGTCCTCGAAGTTGTAGTAATCCGTGTCCCCGATGGCCCCCGCCGGCAGCATCGCCAATAGCAGAAACGCCAGAAGCATTCGCCTCATTCTTCTCATCCTTTTCGCTGTCTCCTCTCGACTGTTAAAGCGCACCCTCCACCACCCCGCCCAGCATACGCAGATTCCCGCTCGCGTCCACATACGAAACCACCTTCCCGCTCCCGTCCATGACCACCAGCGAGCTTCCCCCCGGACTCAAAGGATCCTCCCGCAGTTCGCTCGCAACGCCTGCAAGCCGCATGTTCCCCGAACGGTCTATCAGAACTACCGTATCTCCGCTCTGGTTCTTCACCACAAACTCGCTCGTTGACCCGCTCGGGCTTATCGCCGCGCTCTCGCTCAGCGTCCCTCGCAGCAACAGGTCTCCAGCCGCCGTGAATGCCGCCACCACCACCCCGCCCTCGTTCTTGACCATCAGTCCGTGCGGCGCCCCGATCACGTGCACGTAATCCTCCTTCCTCTCCTGCCCCGGACCCTCGGCCCCGTCCACCTTCAGCCTCACCGTATACGTCCCCGGGTTCTCATACACGTGCGATGGATTCTGATCGAACGAACTCCCTTCATCCCCGAAGTCCCATTCCCACGAGCCGATATCTCCTTCGGACTCGTCCGCAAACTGTACACTCAGCGGTCGCGATCCCACCCTCGGCGAAGCCGAAAAGTCCGCAACCGGGCCTCCGCCTATGAACGCCACGTCGTCTATGTATGCCGTCAAACTTTCCGCACCGGGCTGCGTGGCGAAGAAGAACCCCAGCTTCAACTCGCCGTCATTCGTCAGTACTTCCTTGGGAATCCCCCCTGGATGCGCGTCCGTCATCGTGTCAAGCACCACCCTGTTCCACCCATCGTCTAGCGCGTGCTGCACGTTGCCCACCAATAGGTCGTCCGTGTAGTGGAACTGATCGTTGTCGTTGAGATCCAGCCACATCGTCGCCACCCACAGCTCCCTCGCTGTCCCCGGAGCCAGGTACACTCTGCACGATATCGACTCCACATTCTCGATCGACTCTCCGCTCGTGTTGAATCCGGCAACTGTCGTACATCCTCCCGCCTGCCGTCTTCCTCCGTAGCTCTGCGACCGCAATCGCACAACGCGGTTAGCGGGATCCGTCGGGTCGTCGATGATCTCCGGCGACAGAAGCGGCACCCCCGTCGGGCACTCGTACGAATACAGCGTCGTCGGGTCAAACACAAACGCCTCCCACTGCACCCCCTCTTCTTCCGCCCGCCCGTTGATGATCGTGTGCCCGCTTGCATCTATCGCTCGCCCCGGAGGGCTCACCTTCACGTAGCCCACCTTCACCTCATCGTCCGACCCCTCGCCGTTCGTCGCCATCAGCTTCACCGTATGTCGCCCCACGCTTCTGTATGTATGCGTCGGATTCTGCTCCGTGCTGTCCACGGACCCGTCGTTGTCAAAATCCCACGCCCACGACGTCGGGAAGTTCGTCGACGTATCCGCAAAGCTCACCTTCGCCTTTCCCGCTCCCCATCTCGGCCTCGCTCTGAAATCCGCCACCGGCGCAAGTGCTGCATGGCTGAAAGGCACCGTCAGCGTGCTGATCGACCACCCTATCATCGTCAAACTGAAAGAGTTCCCGCTCGGCACGATGTTTGGCCGCGTGGCGTAATTCTCCCCCGCCGACGTCCTTATGTGTCTGACGTTACCCCCTATCGACGTGCAGTTGAACGTCACCGGAACGGCCGCATCCCCGAAATTGAAAGCCACGATAACAGCCTCGTCATCCCGCTTGAACGCCGTGACGTAGATGTCCGCGTGATCGTCACTCGCCTCCACCCTTATCGCTCCCGGCTTCACGTGTCTCGCCCACTGCTTCAGCACGTGGTATCTCGGCCACACGTAGTACGTCGTATCGTCCTTTATCGAAAGCACCCCTGACGACGAGTTCTCGTGTCCCGGCGTGTCCTGGCTCCATCCGTAGTAATGCCAGTAATGCCACGCCGTGACGTTCCCCACCGTCATCGCCTGCCAGATTAGCTTCGCCGCGTTCAGGCCCTCCACGATATCCTGCGTTGCTATCGACCCCCCGCTCACCATTATCTCCGTCTCCCACACGTTTTTCCCGTTCGCCGCCGAAAGATCCCGCAGCCCGGGCCAGTCGTCCGGCGGAAGGATATCGTAGAGCCACCCGATATCCCCGTATTGGTGCACCGACACGTGGTGCAGGTATCCTCTCGCCACCGGGTCGTCGAAAATCGCCTGCATGTAACCCGCACCGAGCGCCCCGTGGTCCGTGTCCGAAATCTTCCCGCACTCCGATCCCATCAGCACCTGCGGCAGCTCCTCCGCCGCAAACTTCGCCCCCGCCTCCTTCAGCATGTCCCGGTACTGCTCCGGGTTCGTGTCCGTGCTGTCGTATCCAACTCCCGGCTCACCAAACCCCGGCTCGTTGAATATGCTCACCGCGTCCGTCGTGAATCCCCAGATGTCCTCCATCCCCCCCAGGTAATCGTTAAGGTACTGCGCGTAATCGTCCTGATACTCCGGCAGCACGTGCCCCCCGTTCGCGTTGTCCCCGTTGTTCTTCATCCACCCGGGCGGGCTCGATACCTTCACCCACACGTAATCGATCACTCCCCTCGCCTTCGCAGCGTTCATGATCCATCGCTGATTCGCCATCACTGTCCAGTCATACGCAGCCCCCTCCGCTGGCTGAAAATCCGAGTACAGCCTTATGCACAGAGTGTTCATCCCCAGGTCGTCGAATATCAGATCGTACGCGTCGCTCCGGTACGGTTGCTTCAGTCCCGTCATCAGGCTCTCGTAGAAATTCGACGAAGCCCCCCATCCCTCGATCGTCTGGTACTCCGTATCGTAATCCACCGTAACCGTCGCCGCTCCCGCCGCTGCAGCCCACCACAGCAGCATAACCGCAGCCGCCGCAGCCGAGACTCTCCCTATCCCTTTACGGCCCGTTCGGTTCTCATCGCCCATCTTCTCCTTACTCCTCAGTGCATCAGTCGAAGCCTCATGCTTCACTCGGCTCCCTCTCTACGCACCGTCAGAACGTACCGCTTCCCCGGAAAGCTTGAATGAGCACGCCCGGAGCGCCGATGGCATCCCCTAGTAGTCCCCTAATTCGCTCCGACCCGCACTCTAATAATCCCACCCAAATCCCCCCTTGTCAACCCGAAAACCCATACGCCGCCCGGCCTTACGATCAGGGACTTTCCCCCGGATTAATCGCTCCGCTGATCCTCCTCGCATCCTCCACTATCCTCTGCGCGATCCTGTTGTTCCCGGACGAATCCATCTGTACAGGCTCGGCGTTTACGTTGCCATCCGGCCATCCGTACAGCACATTGTAGTATGGCGGCAATTCTACCTGGATCTCCCCTTCATCACCCACGTACCACCTCCACTCTGTCGTCCTGAAAGGGTCAAGCCCGCCCACCGTGTATTCCGAGAAGCTCTTGTTCTCAAGCCCTTCCTTCCATTCCAGGTATTCCTCAACGACCTGTCGCTGTGCGGTGGTCATCTGCCGGTCTGCCATCGACGTCATTATCTTGTCGCACGCGTACCCGACGACCGCCCAGCAGGTGTCCGCCCCAATCGTATCCACGGCCTCCAACACCAACGGCAGCGCCTCTTCCACCGAGCGTTCGCCTATCAGCAAGATCGTGGCGTTGATCTGCGTCGTCAGCGGAACTATGAGGTCGGAGTGATTCAACTCCCCTCCACCTGTCGTGACCACCTCTGCCGCCAGGCTTTGCCCGGACGCCGACAGCCCTCCCCACTGGGCAAGGTCGATCTCCAGCCGATTCAGAATCGCCTCGACCTGATTCGCAGACAACCCGCCTTCCGTCTCTTCCATCAGCTTCGCAAACCGCCTGCAGTATATTGTCATTCTCAGGCTGCTCGGCCCCGTCAGTGCGTCCAAATCCCCACTAAGGAAGTACCTGTTGCTCTCCCAATCCCCCATCATCCCCAGCGTTTCTTCGAAAGTCTCCTGCTCCAGCAGCTCAATTCTCGTCGCAGGTTGCCGCCAGGCCCTCTTCTCCCGATCAGCGGACCTCGAACGTGTGCTTTCTCCGACCTCCGCGACCTCCGTTCCCGGCAACCTCCCTGTCCCTTCATCACCGGCTCCGACGTTGAACTCCCCCTCTCGCCCCTCCTCCGCAGCCTCATCGCGCCCTCTTCCTGACATCCACAATAAGGCGCTGCCCCCGGCCACCAGCACAATCCCAACAACCAGAACGCACCGCCTCATCGGCTCTCACCCCTCAAGTTCATCAGCTCCCTCAGCCTGTTCAGCATCTCACCATGCCCCGGCGACAGCTCCGGCACCCCATCCGGCAGCGTCACCCAGAACAGCTCAAAAGTGATCGGCTCCGTCGGGCCCTCCCCCGGGTCGCTCTCCTGATGACGCCATCTCTCCGGCGGCTCCCCATCGCACAAAAGATGATAGAACCGCCGCCTGTGCATCTCACCTCGCTCGGGAACCGGGAAATCGCACTGGCCCAGAAAAGCATTCAGCCGAAGCCCCCGCAGCCCCGTCTCCTCGAACGCCTCGCGCATCAC
>Ga0180437_10003624_pt1 | contig 22755 bp, 18 predicted proteins | sample SS_ome_4_FD_132410 | JGI IMG/M metagenome (GOLD analysis project Ga0180437, IMG submission 132410) | Hypersaline lake sediment archaeal communities from the Salton Sea, California, USA - SS_3_D_1 metaG | ecosystem: Environmental > Aquatic > Non-marine Saline and Alkaline > Hypersaline >...
ATGCTTATATTGAGCATTGTACTCTCCTTTTATTGATAGTATCTGTTAGCAATTTTGTGAGAGTACAATTTTTTTTATAATCAATCTAGATCAGATCTTTCAAAAGAATGTCAAGGTCCTGTGTTGAAAGTTTTTTGACCCATCATGAAGAGCCTTCTAGGCTGGTAAAATATGGATTGGCAGGATTAGCATGTTCTAGTTTAGAAGCTATTACAATGGGATCTTTTAATAGAACTCTTTTTGTTCGAACTATCGTTAATAATGCTAGAACTTCAGCTGCGCTTGCTTGTTGCACTGCGAGCATTAAACATGGAAAACAAATTGCTCAGGGTATTTCAAAGTTAAATGCAGTAAAACAAAAAAACGAAATAACATGGACGCCACGTTTTCTTTGGAGAAATAGAGTTCAAGAAAAACTTCCAGATGTCAAAAATAGATTTATTAATAACCTCATAAAAACAGTGGGGTATGCTGCTTTAGCGGCAGCTTTGATCCCTCGATAGAAATCCACTTACAAGGTAATGTAATTGAAAATAGAACCATGCTTTTCAGCATGGTTCTATTTTTGAGATGAATAATCTGTTTTACTTTTTTTAGTCATCATGTATAAATCAAAACTGGTGTTTGAAGTTTAATATATTTTTCCAATTCAATAATATCTTTGTTATGCATGCGTATGCAGCCTCTTGAGCAGAGATGGCCAATTGAAGATTTGTCATTTGTTCCATGAATTGCAATTCCTGAGCCAATTCCAGGAAATTCGCCTTCTATTAAAGGGAGTTTCCCATTGTTCATCGCTTGTTCATATCTTTTTTTATCTTCTTTGTTTGGATAATTGAGACGATAAAACCGGGGCCCATAAATGTTATTTCCTAAATCGACGTTAGGCTTATTATATTTGTGTCTGCCGAATTTTGCTGAAAAATATACATTATTCATTCTGGTTAATTTTTTAAAAGATTCGGATTCAGGAGGTGCATTAAGGCTTTGAATTTCAGTGATATGATATTGACCTTCAGGGGTTCTATTATCTTTTTCATGTAATTTTGCTTTCATATCAGGATTGCTCCCGATTCCTACCGGATATGAGGTAACAATGCCATTTTTATTACAAACAAAGAGTCTTCGCTGTTTTTTGCGGACAATAAGTACATATTCACCTTTGTACCAGGCAAAGAGGTGTCTTAGTTGGCGCTCAATATGGTTTTGGCCCATAAGTAAGCTTGAAAAAGAAAATATCAGGAGCCCGATTGTTTTTTGAACCATAATTCTCCGACACTATCCGAAATTTTGTGACACATAGTATACATAGCATGCAAATAACAATCAGTAAACATTTCTATGTGCATAGAAATCTGAAATATTCTTGACTTAAATTGGCTTTAGGATAAAATTATTAATTATTTATTTGTATAAAATTATCTGGGGGCAATCATGAAAAAATCTATTTTGTTTATCTTATTGCTTATGTCGTATTCTTTGCCTCTCGGTGCATGGAGATTTGTGTCGGTCATTGATTATTTCATTAAAAATACTGCGATGGTCAATAGTGGAATAGGCACATGCATAGCCGGAGTAACGGCTTATGAGTATTGGCAAAAAGCATTTTCGGAATTAGTAAAATTGAGAGCCTTCAAGCAAGAGCAAAAGAACGCACAGATAGTAGGTCAAGACCAACCTGTTGATCCTCAAGTGTACAATAAGCAAGTTAGCTTGCTTAAAAATAAATCTATTTTCAATATTCGAAAATCAACACTGTGGGGTGCTCTAGGTTTAGGTCTTGGATCTTCTTTATTCAACAGTCAATCACTGCCGGTTGCCACGGGTACAGGTGCATTTATGGCCTTTGCTGATTTTTATAATACCTTTGCACGATTAAGAGATACAAGTCGAAAAATACGAGCAGCTCGGTCAAATCTATTGTTCACTGGTTCCGGTAACACCAAATCGTTTCAAGAGCGAAATGAGAATCATGCAGAGTTGCGACGAAGCTTGCCATCTCTATATGCTCGTATGATTTTCAGCGGTGGTTTATGTTCTATGCTTACACGTTCTTTAATAAAACAACCTTTTGTCCCAGGTAGATTGTTATAGGGTGCTTTGGGAGTTACCTATGGAATTTCATTGTTAAAGAGATTTGAACATGAATTTCCTCTAGCAAAAACTCCGAACACTCATAAATAAAAATAACTTAAATTCTTTATTTATTATGCGTACTGACCAGCTTTTTTGTTGATTGCCTCAAGGAATTCTTCATTAGTTTTGTGCTTTTTGAGCTTATCGATGAGAAATTCCATGCCTTCAACAGTACTCATGCCTGAAAGGAACTTTTGTAATACCCAAACTTTATTCAATGTTTCTTCCGGTAGTAAGAGGTCTTCACGACGTGTTCCTGAAATAAGCAGATCGAATGCAGGGTAAATGCGGCGGTTTGAAAGTTTACGGGTCATGTGCATTTCCATGTTGCCGGTACCTTTAAACTCTTCATAAATAACTTCGTCCATACGTGATCCGGTGTCGATCAATGCAGTTGCGATGATAGTTAATGATCCACCTTCTTCAACATTTCGGGCGGCACCAAAGAAACGTTTTGGATGTTGCAGAGCAGTAGCATCAATACCACCGGTCAAAACCTTGCCGGATGCTGGAGCTACCGTGTTATAGGCACGAGCTAATCTCGTAATAGAATCAAGAAGTATTACTACATCTTTACCTGATTCAACTAATCGCTTTGCTTTTTCTAATACTATTTCTGCTACTTGAACGTGACGTTCTGCCGATTCATCAAAGGTAGAACTGATAACTTCTGCAGGAGTTCCCTTAACGGTTCTACGCATGTCGGCAACTTCTTCAGGCCGTTCATCGATAAGCAAGATAATAAGATGTTCTTCGGGATGATTAGTGATAATTGCTTTTGCTAGATCTTTGAGTAATACTGTTTTACCAACCTTTGGCTGAGCAACAATGAGTCCTCGCTGACCTTTACCGATAGGGGTAAACATATCCATAACACGAGTAGAGATGATGCTCGGATCCGATTCCAAATTAAATTTTTTATCAGGATGTAGTGGTGATAAGCGATCGAAATTTACGCGATCAAAAAGTGCACTCGGATCATCACCATTTATTTTGTTGATTTTAAGCAATGCAAAATATTTTTCACCTTCTTTGGGTTTGCGAACAACACCTGATATAGCATCACCAGTTCGCAATCCAAAGCGTCTAATTTGTGATGGTGAGACGTATACATCATCTGGTCCTGATACATAATCATAGTTTGCTGATCGTAAAAATCCGAAACCATCAGGAAGTTTTTCTAAGACTCCTTCAACCACCGGTTCAAAATCAGGGTGTGTTTTAATATATTCAATATGTTTGATGAGTTCAGGTTTACGCATTAATCCTGAGCCTACTATGCCCAGTCTGCGAGCATATTGGGTTAAATCGTTGAAAGAAAGCTCATTAAGATTAACCTGATCCCAAGATTTTTGTTGTCGCTGGTCTCGTTGCTGGTATCGTTCTCGAACGTTTTGATTTTCGGCTCCACGTTGTGCCGATTCTCGTTCATGGCCATTTCCGTTACCATGAGGAGCTTTATTATTATTTCTCAGTTTTGGTTTTGGATGATGAGTTTGGCTTTTTGGCTTTTGTATGTTTTTGTCTGCCGGTTTTGGAGACGCTTCATCAATAGTTTCTTTGCCTTTTTTCTCTGTTTCTCCTTTGGGAGCTTCATTCTTTGGCTCTATTGCTAATTGCTTGGGATCGTTATTGTCTTTCATATTATCCTCGTACTATATATACAAAACAAAAATTTTTAAATGATTTCATAGGCTTTGTGGAGAATCATCAAATAGTTCACAATCTATTTGTAAACTCAAATAATATATGATTTTATAAGCTTCATTGATAAGAATATCAACGGGAAAATAAGCTTGTTCAAAAACAATTTACACAATACTGACTATATAACCTCTCATACGTTTTTTAAATTATTATATGTTACTGTTTTTTATGAATCAGCATCATAACTGAGCTTGCAATATATATTGAGGAATATGTACCAAATATGATACCGACCAATAATGCTATTGAAAGGTTTCGTAATGTTTCCCCACCAAGTATCAACAATGCAGTAACGGTAAGTCCGGTTGATAAACTTGTAAGTAATGTACGACGAAGCATTTGATTGATACTTACGTTGACTATTTCATAAAGAGATGATGCTCGCATATGGGTTAAATTTTTTCTGATTTGGGTAAAAATCACAATTGTATCGTTGATCGAATAACCTAAAATTGCCAGTATTGCCATAATAACATTGACTGATATTTCAAGCCCAAAAAACATAAATATGGCCAAGATTGCAATAGCATCATGAAATAGAGCTATAACAGCACCGAGTGCAAATCCTAGAGACCTGAATCTTAGAATGATGTAAAGTAGCATTGCAAATAATGCAAGAAGTATAGCGAATATAGAATCACGTCTTAAGGCAGCACCAATAGTTTGTCCAACTGACTCACTCTGTGTGATCGTTATATTAACATCAGGCAACTCTTTGCTAATAGCATCTTTCATGCGGACTGCAAGTCCCATTGCATCAGATTCAAATGCTTGAACGCGGACAAGAATAGAATTATCTGCAGTAAATTCACGGATTGTTGCTCCAGTCCATCCAGCATCATCAAGTATGGTTTTTATTTTGTTTCCGGGGACTTCTTTATCAAACTGGAAGTGCACCACAGTACCACCGGTAAAGTCCACACTGAACTTGAGAGGTTCTTGTCCCGTCTGAACACGATAAATATAGGTACCAAAAAAACCGCCTATGATTGCAGCTGAGAAAATGAACGAGATCCAGCGATACTTTAGAAAATCAATCATGACTCTCCTTATTTTAAATATTCTTACCTGATTGTTTAATATTTATCATTTTAGCTCTTTTTACTGATCTATCAATAGGAAATTACTGCGATACGCTATCATTTATTCAGCGGGAATAATTGACACGTATCTGCGTCCTTTGTGACCATAATGAAATTTTAGAATGCCCGGAGCCATTGCAAAAAGTGTATCATCACCGCCACGGCCAACTTTACGGCCTGGGTATAGTCGAGTGCCACGTTGGCGTACAATAATTTCACCGCCATTAACGTGCTGACCATCAAACAGTTTAACGCCTAGCCGTTTACTGTGACTATCACGATTGTTTTGCGTGGAACCACCAGATTTACTCGTTGCCATTGTATATTTTACCTCTATTGAATGAAAATATTAGATCTTTTGATGAATCTTAACCTGAAAATATAGATTTCGAATAAAGATTTGTTTTTGCTTATTCATTATCCAGTATGCCTCAATCATTAAAAAAGTCAAGAAACAGCTTAACCTAGACTCACCTATTTGGAGACCTCTTTCCACGTGCTTCCTGCTCGTAGGTTTACGGTGAGAGGAACGTTCCAATCAACTACCCCTTCAAGGATTGATTTAACAATGGTTTGAGCTTGTTCAAGCTGATTATCTGCAATCGAAAGGATCAGTTCGTCATGAATCTGCAGCACTATTTTAGCATCGATTTTTTGCTTTCTCAAAGCATTGTTTAGGTTAATCATCCCCAATTTCATAACCTCTGCAGCAGTTCCTTGTACTCTTGTGTTGATAGCTATCCTGCGAGCCTCTTCATAAAGAGACCTGTTTTTTTCGTAAATGCCAGGTATATCCCGATGTCGCCCCCACTCAGTTTCGACAAATCCTTGTTTTTTGACCTGTTCGATCGTTTTTTCCATCCATGCAGAAACTGCGGGATATTGGTCAAAATACTTTTCAATATAATATTTGGCCTCTTTTAACGGTATATCAAGCTCCCTCGAAAGCCCATAAGGGGTAAGACCGTACAATATGCTAAAATTGATCCGTTTACCGATTTGACGTTGGTCATTGCTTACCTTCTCCAAAGGGGTATCAAACAGGCGGGAAGCCGTTTGTGCATGAATATCTCTATTGTTCAAAAATGCATCAATGAGCCTTTGATCTTGACTGAGGTAGGCCATCACTCTTAGTTCTATCTGAGAGTAGTCAGCGGAAAGAAATAGATGTTTATCTTCGGGCTTGAATGCCGCTCTTATCTCAATTCCATAGCCACTGGAATCTGCAGGTATATTTTGCAGGTTGGGCTCATAACTTGAAAGTCTACCGGTAGCCGTTGATGTCTGACTGAATGTTGTATGTATTTTGCCCGTTTTTGAATTTATATAGGTTGGCAATGCATCGATATAGGTGCTTTTCAACTTATAGAGTTCACGGTATTTGCTGATAAGCCCCGGAACAGGATGAATTTTTGAAAGCTTTGCTAGTACTTCTTGATCTGTGGAGTATCTTTTTCCTTTTTGACTTTTTTTCTGCGGTGGAAGCCCAAGTTGGTGAAACAGGAGCTGTTCAACCTGTTTTGGTGAATTAAAATTAATGGAACCCTGTATTGAGCCAAGAAGGCCGTTAATCTGAAGGTTGACCGTATCTAGATCTTTAACAACCTTTTCATTCAACTGTTCTAGTGAGTTCTTATCTAAAGAAATTCCTTCAGTTTCCATTTTATACAGCAGTTGGCAAAGGGGATGATCTATTTCACGATAAAGTGAGCTGATTTTTGTTCCTTCCAACTCAGATTGCAGCCGTTTTGCTAGCTTGAATGTTTGATGTGCATCGGCGGCGGCATACTTGGTTGCCAAAGCCAGAGGGACATGCGAAAAATCCTGGTAATTATTTTTAGTGACTACCTCTTGAAACGAAAGCATTTCCTCGTCAAAATAATGCAAAGAAAGCTGTTTCAGTCCCGCTGATTGCCATTCTTTTAATAACAATTTAGCTGCAATAAATGAATCGAGTTCAACACCTTTTAGATCAATTCCGTGAGCGTAAAGAACAAGTTGATCGAACTTTGTATTATGAAGATATTTTTTGTACTGCTTATCTTCAAAGATTGGTTTAAGTACTTTAAGTGCTTCTGTTCGATTTACTTGCCGTTCATCAGTTTTATGACCGAGTGGAATATAGTAAGCTTCACCTTCTTGAAAACATATTGAGATACCGATTAAGTTACATTGAAGAGGCTGAAGTCCATCGGTTTCCGTATCAAGTGCAAAGGTTTTGTGTAATTTTAAAAGCGCACAAAGTTGATCTAACTCTTGGGTAGTTGTTATCGATTTGAATATGTAGTTGTCCAGGCTTTTTGCCTGGCTACTCACGGGGCAGCTTTGTCCAAACTCTTGATTGAGCTCTTTCAAAAGACTTTTGAAATTAAGTTCTTCAAAAAGAGGTCTTGCTTTAACCCAATCACGCTGATCAAAAGCCAAGTCGGCCATGGTCAGATTTGTTTTATGGTATTGGAGCAAGAACAGCTCAAGACTCATGAAAGCATTCTTTTTATACTCTTCAAGGGCTGTTTTTGTTTTTGGTTTTTTGACCTCATCAAGCCGCTTATAAAGATCCTCGAGTGACTCGAACTGAGTGACCAGCTCAAAAGCACCTTTTTTGCCTATTCCACGGACCCCTGGGATATTATCAGAAGAATCGCCAAGCAGTGCATAATAGAATGGGAGCTTTTGAACTGAAAAACCCATTTTTTCTTCAAAAGCAGGCGTATCTATAATCTTGTCTTTAAATGGATCAAAGAGCACGATGTTGCCATCCAAGGTTTGCCCCATGTCTTTGTCTGAGGTGACTAAAACGATGGTAGTATCATTGGTTTTGAGTTCTTGGGCCAGTGAATACATAATGTCATCAGCTTCTATTCCTGGCGTGGCAATGTTTTTAAGGCCGATGGTATCGGCAAATTGAAGGATAAGCTCCTTCTGATCAAAAAGATCACTTGGTGGAGCCTGACGCGTTGCCTTGTATTCGGGGAACATCTCATGTCGTGTAGTTTTGCCCTTGCTATCCCATACCAGAGCAATATGAGTTGCTCCAAACATGGAAATTAAGCGCTTAATCATGCGGCAAAAACTATAAACAGCCTGAACGGGAACCCCTTTGGGGGTATGAAGAGGCCGCAGGCCATAATAAGCTCGATACAGAAATGAGGATCCGTCAATCAAAAAAACAGTCTTTTTTGGGTCTAATTTCATCATTTTAAATCTCAGATTTGGTGCCTTTTTTAAGGCTTTTTGCTTCTATTATTAGTATATACTATTTGAAGAAAACCTCAAGCTGAGAAAATTATGATAATAAACGCTTGAAATTAGCGGCAAGGTCTGATTCGGTCCTCAGTCAGCTTTAACGTCTGCGATGTGATGCTATTTCAATCAATTTACTTTCAGCAACCAGGCCGCCAGGATAGGCAGAACCGCGTGGCAATCGTACTAAATAAAATTTTACTTTTGTTATTTGATCGCTATATCCGCCAGGAATATCTTTGCGTTCGATAACTGGCATACAGAATATGTAGTAAGTGATATGTCCTAATCCCAAAACCTTACGCTCTTCTACAAGATCTTGCAGCGGATGTTGTCCGATTGTTCCTTTAACCTTAATTCCTCGTAATAGATGTGCACCTACAGGAATCTCTTTTTTTTGATATTTTGGTAGATCTTCATGCTTATCAAATCCAAGTTTTACATCAAGCTCTGCACGTAAATCAAATGGTGTAGCATTGTGAAATTCATGGCTAGGTGCATAAGCAGAGACGAATGCGAGAGTGCCAATGAGTAATTTTATATGTAGGTTCATAGAAACCCCTTGTATGTTTGATTCAAAATTTTAGCTTAAGTATAAATCTTTTTTTTATATAGGCTAACTTTTTACGGTGCTGTTTTTATGAGGATTGGGTATACTATTTACATGTATATTCAAGTTAAATTACTTAAAGGTTTTCCAGCACCTTTGTTATATAAAGTTCCTGATAAAGATAATGGTGCTTATAAAGTTGGAACAATTGTTCAAGTGCCGTTGCGTTCAACGATACGGCCGGCTGTTGTATCACGAGTCTATGCTAATAAGCCATCAGTTGAGTTTGAAATACGGGAAGTTGATTCAATCGAGCCGTTCCCTCAGGATGTGTATTATCGGAGTTTCCTTGATCAGCTTGCCCATTATTATCATGTTAATCCTATCCATTTTGTTCAACGCATAAGCCAATTTTTGGTGCAGAAGAAGGTGCGAACAGAAGTTGTTCAGCAAACAAGCCAGGAGCAATCTCATTCAGCAATTCAACTGACTGAAGAACAGAAATTTATATGTGATTCATTGACTGCATTGTTACAAAAGCCATCGTTTCAAGTTAATCTGCTTCATGGTGTTACCGGATCGGGTAAGACTGAAGTATACAAAAAACTTATTCAGTATACTCATTCTCGTCAAAAAACTGTGATATTGCTTGCTCCTGAAGTAAGCCTTGCGCTTCAGTTAGAGTCCATTTTAAAACAGACTATGCCGGATATCCCTATTTGTGGCTTTCATTCAGCTGTGACTGAAAAACAGAAAAAAATAGCATGGAATTTATTAGTGCGTGAGCAACCTATGCTTCTTATAGGTGTTCATTTGCCGGTGTTGTTACCTATAGCCAATCTTGGATTGATTATTATTGATGAAGAACATGAAGTTGGCTATCAAGAAAAAAAACATCCAAAAATAAATAGTAAGGAGGCAGCATTGCTTCGTGCTCGTACTGCCAACATTCCTATTTTATTAGGATCTGCAACTCCTTCAATCAGTTCTTTATATAATGTAAAACATAAAGGATGGAAATTTTTTCAGCTTAAAAAACGCTTTGCAGGAAGGTTCCCAGCGATAAAAACAGTTTTATTAACTGACAAACGACAACGCAAACAGTTTTGGGTATCAAAAGAGTTGGAGTATGCAATTCAAGATCGCTTGGAGAGAAAAGAACAGGTTATTATTTTTTTAAATCGCAGGGGCTATAGCTTTTTTGTTCAATGTTCATCATGTAGTTCTATTCTTTCATGTAGTGCCTGTTCGGTGAGTTTGACGTTGCATAATGATAATACCTTGGCTTGTCACTATTGCGATTTTAAAATGCCGTTACCAAATTGTTGTCCTTCATGCAAAGCTGATGAACATAAGTTTCTCAAAAAAGGTATTGGGACCCAGCAAGTTGTTACAATTTTGCAAAAGATGTTTCCACTGGCATCTGTTGCACGTGCTGACTTGGATGTTTCAAGCAAAAAAAATCTATGGAAAAAAACGATTCAAGATTTTGAAGATGGCTTAATTGATATTTTGGTAGGTACTCAAACTATCTCAAAGGGCTTTCACTTTCCTCGAGTTACGTTAGTGGGGATTTTATGGGCAGATTTAAATCTGAATATTCCGGTCTATAATGCAACTGAACGGGGCTTACAACAGCTTATTCAAGTTGCGGGTAGAGCTGGCAGACAGCATGGCGCAGGCAGTGATGTCATCGTGCAGACGATGGGAGAGCATCAAATTTTTGAATATATCGATGAATTGTGCTACCTCGATTTTTATACCACTGAACTTGCTCATCGCAAGGATCTTGCTTATCCGCCCTATGGCCGCTTTGCAGAAATAGAGCTTAAGCATCCGAACGAGCAGGTTGTTGACGCAGAAGCTCAACAATGTGCTTGCGATCTTATGCGAGGAGCTCAGAAAAATAATCTTGAGCTTGTGGTTTTAGGGCCCGCCAAACCTCCTGTCTACAAAGTAAAACACATGCACATGCGAAAAATATATGTAAAAGCTCGTAACATGAATGACATTATCAAGATTTATGCGAACTCAATGAAATCTAAACGTGGATTTAAAAGTTCGATCTTTTTCACTCCCAACCCCTTATCGTAATTGGCCTCCCTCTAATAATACAAATAGAATGGAAGTTTATTTGGTGTCACCTTGATTCATACTGATAGATGGCGTCTTCGGTGTTTTTTGATGGTAGGCAATAGTGCAATTGACAAATAGTTCATGGTGTATATAATAAAAATTGAATTATTTTTAATTTAATTTAGAGTACAAATAGAGATAGTTTGCATTTTTCTATATGGAGTAATCATGAAAAAGATTTTTATATTCCTATGTTTTATTATATGTTCAATCTGCTCAAGGTTTGATGCTATGGCTAATAAATTTGGCAATATAACGCGGGATGAAAAAAAAGAATTAAAAAAACAGATAATAATATTTAATGAAAGATGTCTATCATTGCTAAGTAAGCTATTTGTGCGACCAATTAGGGATTCTTATACAATTATGCAATGTCGTTTTTTTTCAAATAAAGTACCGAAGATATTAGAAGCTTGTGGCAAAGAAGAGCCTATAAGTTGGACTGAAATAAACAAAAGCTTAGTTGAACTTGAGTTGAATGCTCCCTATGCTGGTCCATTTCCCTGGGAGCAGCAGCCTATTGAAGATAAAGAAAATACTTCCTATGCTTGGCCATTTCCATGGGACTATCCAATTGAGGAAAATGCTCCCTACACAGGTGCACTTCCAAGACAACCATATAAAAACTAACAAAAAGTTAAATGGGACGATAAGCTAAATATCATATAGTTGACTAGTAGCTGTATCGAAAAATATGGAGTTTTCATGATTATTAAATTGGTTAAATCCTTTTTTGTTGTTTTAACGTTTTGTTTATTTATGCCTCATGCTTCATATGCCTTCATCGAATCTATTTACTTGGCAAAATCTGGCAACAAACGTATCTGTATCATGGGGGAAGTACATAACGAAGTTTATACGCAGGATAGTCCGGGAGCAACTTGTGAAGAACGAGACAAAGCTGAGCTATTGTTATTATTAAAGAAATTATCTTTTTGCCCCAAGCCCATTGATGTAGTTTGTGAATTGCGTGAATATAGCATCCCTGAGTTAAAAAAAATTATTGAAAAAGATCATGTACCCGTAAATGAACCGGGCAGGGGCATACTTGCATCATTTTCCAAACTTTCGGTGATGAATAATCATAGTTATGGAGCTCTCAACTTTAAATGGGCTGACATAAGAGGTCGAGCTTTGTTTGCTTTTCTTCGGTTATGCGATTTTCTATCTAAGACGGTTTCTTTTGCAGAGCCTTTTTTTATGAAGTTTGGTGACAAGCTACAAGGGGAAGTTAATAAAAATCACCAGCTTAAGCAGGCGCTTGATGCTTTTTATCAAAAGCAATGTGATGTTAATTTTAACAAGATACTTGATACATGCCTTCCAGAAATAAAAAAGAATTTTTTTGATACTATTGTGCATGATTCAATTTTCACTATGTTCAGTAAAGATCAGGAGTTCACGATTAGTTCTGTTTTTGAGGCAATTGATGATGTATTAAAACGTATTGCAACATGCCAAAGCAAAATCGCTGGTTCTAATTCAATGATGTTGTTAGAACCATATGCTCACACTATCAATTATGGCCGCAAGCAAGTTGCCGACTTTTTTTCTTCTATCAAAAGTTCTGAAAATTCCCTTTCAAAAAAACTATTTTATGCTGCGCGAGATATGTCCATCGAACTTATGAGAAGCCAATACATAAAGCTATTATCATTGGTCACAACCATTGCAGATGTTGGTTTTTTGATGGCGTCATTAGAGTCTCTTAATAGCGGTGATAATTTGATATTTTATGCGGGTAATATGCATGCAGTCCAATTAAAGGAATCAATGACTGCTTTGGGTTTTGAAAAGGTCTTTGGATATGGGATGTTATCATATGACAAGCAAATAGATATTCCAGTAGCATCGAGATTTAGTAGTTCTGAAATTACTGACATGTGTGCTCGAGTTAATTCATTCTTTTGCCCGCAAGATAACGAAAGCGGTTTCAAAAATTCTGTAACTCATTCATGCTCAAACTGTGGAAAGAGTGATAAAAAACTTCTACGGTGTGGCAGATGCAAAAAGGTTTATTATTGCTCACGCGATTGTCAGAGTAAAGATTGGGTAACTCATAGAAGAAATTGCTACGCATAATCAAACAGCCCGTCTTAATGAAAATTCTAACTTAATTTCCTCATTTTACTATCTGACAAGAATTATTTGACGAAAAAATATGTTTTGTATTGTTTCAGCTCAGCTATTGATTCGTTGATATCTTCTAAAGCACGGTGCGTATCTTTTTTTTCAAAAAATGCATGAGGATTATGTGGATACCATCGCGTAATAATTTCTTTAAATGAAGTAACATCAACAATTCGATAATGCAAATAAGAAAGTAACGTTGGCATATACGTGTAGAGAAAGATCCGGTCTTGCCAGACGGAGTTGCCGCATAATGGCGCAGTTTCCGGCAAACAGTAGCTTTTGATAAAATCTAGTGTCTGTTCTTCTGCTTGTTTTGTAGTGATTGTTGAGCTGCAAACCTGTTCGAGCAATCCCGATTTGGCATGCTGATTTTTGGCCCATTCATCCATAGAGCTTATGGCATCATCTGGCTGATGAATTACAAGTGAAGGTCCTTTTGCGAGAATATTTAAATCTTTGTCAGTAACAATTGATGCTATTTCTAATATTACATTATGAGCCGGATTTAAGCCGGTCATTTCTAAATCTATCCAAACTAAATTATCTTTTTTATTCATAAAATTATATTTTTTTGTATGTTTTTAAAATAGGTCCTTGAAAAAATCTAAAACATTTATATCATAGCACAAGTTTTTATGAAATGCTCACCGCTTAATTAATTTTTTTGTAAATGGATTAAGATGAAAAAAAATATCATGAAAATTGCTTTTGTAGGGTGCTTAGTGCCTACTTCTATGCATCCTATGGAAGATAATCCAAAAGTGGTAGTTCCTTCATTGAAAGACATGACTTTTGCTCAAACAGTCTTTAATCTTGGTAGCATTGTATCCTCATCAAATGCTGCAAATCTGAATGATCATTATTCTGTTTTGAAAAATAGTATTGCTCGCATGCCGCAGGATGTGGCGAGTGATGTTGAAAGATCTATTTGTAGAGAGCATGGATGGTCTTTGTATCCTTGGAAAAAAGTAATTATTAGAGCATATAGTCAACCTGCTGCTTCGGTAACAGGGTTAGGATTTTCTTCTGACGGCAGATTTCTTGCGTCTGGAGCCGGTGGTCACGGTGTGTTTGTCTGGGATCTTATACGATTAAACAGTATAAAAAAATTGATGGTGACAGCAGCAGTGAGAAAGCTTGCCTTTTTACCTAATGATAACACTCTTGCCATTCTTCATGATCAAAATTCTCTAGATGCTCACATTGATTTTTACAGTATTTTTACGGGCAATAAATTCAAGAGTGTTCCTGTGCCTGATGAATATGATTTTTTGTCGCATTATGATAGTATTTCCTTTTCTCAAAATGGGGAGAGTATGGCAAAGGGGGAGAAGCGAGATGTTATACTTTCTACATGCAAGGAGCGGTCTATTGATATATTAAGAAAACTTTTTTTGTTATGGGATCATCATGTTTGTGGCAAGGAAAATTTACATCAATGTGATCAATTACCTCATCAAATGATACCAGTGCCTTTTGGGACATCCTTAAAAGCTGCTAGTACGTGGTACATTGCAAATGCAGATTTACAAACTGTTTTGAAAGGGCATGATGATGATGTTATTGCCACTGCATATGATAATGATGCACGGTATCTTGCAAGCACAGCACATGATAAAACGTTGCGTATATGGGATGTTAAAAAGAGCTTGCAACTGGTTGTTGCTCCTTTTGCATCTATTGTCCGAACTATTATGTTTTCAGCCGATGGAACATCTCTTGCATGTGGTTGTGATGATGGAATTATTCATGTCTGTTCACTCTATGACACGCTATTGCATATGGTGTGCAAGGCTGCTCTTCATAATGAATTAAAGCGAGGGGATAGACAATATTTAATGCTTCTTTATAATCATCCCTTAATAAATAAGTGCGATGTTGTCTTAAGAGAATATCTAAGATCTATGGTTGCTATGAAGTTAATAAAATTAAAAGATGTTTAAATGAAAAGGATTTCTGTGTCTTATAGAAACTTGGTTGTCTTTACAGTAACTCTTTCATTATCATCACCAACGAGTGCGATGGATCAATTCTAACCATTTCTTTGACATAGACCGGTAAGGGAACTATCATTAAAAGCCATGGTCTTTAATTACTTTAGGAATCAAACAATGAAGAGCTCTGGACAAAAGTTACGTGTTGGCGTTTTAATGGGTGGTAGATCAATCGAACATGAAGTTTCATTCAATTCAGGCCGCACCGTTTGTGATCATTTGGATACAGAGTGTTATGATGTTGTTCCTATCTTTCAGACCAAACAGGGCGCTTTATTTATATTGCCATGCCATTTTTTGCATCGTGGTAAAACTACCGATTTTGCTCATCGCCTAAAGAATGAGGCTACTGCCACCTGTTGGGATGATTTAAAAGAGCTTGTTGATTTTGTCTATTTAGCTATTCATGGCCGTTATGCCGAAGATGGTACCGTTCAAGGTTTTCTTGAAGTTTTGCAGATTCCTTATCTCGGTTCAAATGTATTGTCCAGCGCACTGAGCATGGATAAGGATATACAAAAACTATTTTTGTCTAGTGTGGGTATCGATGTGCCTCAAGGCGTCGTTATAAAACCGTATCAGTATGAACAGATAGTCAAGGACTCTTCAGTTTTAAAAGCTCTTTTTGAAAAATCCTCTCTCAGTTTTCCATGTGTAGTAAAGCCTGCGCATGAAGGTTCCAGTATGGGGATTACCATCGTAACTTCAGCCAATGATCTTTATGAGGCTGTCACATATGCGGCGACAATACATAAAGGAACGGTGCAGTCAGTACTGATAGAGGAAAAATTGGAGGGGATGGAATTTTCGTGCATTACTATTACGGACTATAAAACAGGTGAATTAAAACCGTTATCTGCAACTGAGGTGGTTGTTGATCCTACCATCAAGTTTTTTGATTATGAACAGAAGTATATGCCGGGAAGAGTAACTGAGTATACACCTCCACGATGTGACAAAGAAAAGCTGCAACGAATAAAGGATACCTGCATGAAAGCGATGCAGGTGCTTGGCATTACAAATATTTCACGCATTGACGGTTTTTTGACACATGATAACCGAATTGTAATACAAGACCCCAATACCTTGTCTGGAATGGGTCCTGCAAGCTTTTTATTCAGAGAAGCAGCTGAAATTAATATGAGCCATACGCAGCTTATAAATCACCTCATCGAAACTGAATTGCATGAATATGGATTGATGCCTGCTATCACCTTAAAGAATCGAGAAACTATGGAACATGAAAAAATCCGTGTAGCTGTGTTGATGGGCGGTAGAACCAATGAAAAAGAGATTTCATTAGAATCAGGCCGCAATGTAGTTTATAAATTATCTCCGTATAAATATAAAGTCATTCCGATTTTTGTTTCAAGTAGGCTGGATCTTTTTATGATTAATCAATCCCTTTTGGTTCGCAATTCTACTCATGAGATAGAAAATTTGCTCGATCTATCCACCAAAATTCGTTGGGCTGATTTGCCAAAGATGGTTGACTTTGTATTTCTTGGGCTTCATGGAGGTGAAGGGGAAAATGGATCGGTTCAAGGAACCCTTGAAATGCTCAATCTGCCCTATAACGGTTCTGGAGTTCTTGCAAGTGCATTATGCATGGATAAATCCAAAACTGCAGAGTTTCTTCGTGCTCAGTGTATTGATGCACCACAATCATTATTGGTAAGCAAGTCCAATTGGAAAGAAAACAGACATAAACAATTGAAATTCATCATCGAAACTATTCCCTCTTTTCCTATTATCGTAAAACCTCATGATGATGGGTGTAGTGTTATGGTTCAGAAAATTAAAAATGAATCTGAACTGGAAAGTGCAATTGAACATATTTTTGATAACAATAAAGAATATGCACTTATTGAAGAATGTATTGTCGGTATGGAACTGACCGTGGGCATTACTGGCAATCAACAACCAAAGGCATTTCCCCCAAGTCAAGCAGTAGTTCAAAAAGAGATATTATCAATGGAAGAAAAATTCTTGCCCGGTGCTGGAGAAAATCAAACACCAGCACCACTTCCACCTGAAACAGTTGGATTAGTTCAAAAAGTTATTGAACGAACATATACTGCAGTAGGCTGTCAAGGATATGCGCGTATTGACTGTTTTTATCAATCAGATTCTCAAAGTCCAACCGGCAAGGAGCGCGTTGTGATTTTAGAAGTTAATACGTTGCCAGCGTTGACTCCTGCTACCTGTCTATTTCATCAGGCAGCCGAAGTTGGTATAAAACCTATGGACCTGATCGATCACATTGTTGAATTAGGTTTACAAAAGCAAAATGGGATGGTTAATACATATCCAAAGATGGCTGAAAAAGAGATTTAAAAGATTCAGGCAATTATCCAGCATAATATTTGGTTTTTATTATTCTTTATTTCACTAATAATTTCTTTGATAATGTTGTTTTTGACTCATACTTTGTTTAATAATTGAATGTGTAATTTTTATTATCAACAAATTTGCAAAATAGGGAGAGATCAATGATAAACATGCTCAAGATAAGTCTTCTTATTATATGTACCTTTGTGCATTCGGTGCAAGCATATGATATTGAAGAGAAACAAGGTGTGCATAAGCCAACAATTTTAGTTACTGGTGGTGCTGGTTATATCGGATCTCATACATCCTTTCTGATGAAGCAAAATGGATATAATGTTGTCATTTTAGATCATAACAAAAACAATTTGGCGCATACTCAGTCATGGGCAAAAACTATTGAGGGAGATTATGGTGATGAGGCACTATTGCATTCAATCTTTACTCAATATTCTATTGATGCTGTCATGCATTTTGCAGGTTTTATTGAAGTCGGTGAATCAGTAAAAAATCCTCTCTCTTTTTATCAAAACAATGTGAGTAAAACCATTACTCTGTTACAGGTTATGCTTGCCCACAATATCAAAACATTTATTTTTTCTTCAAGCTGTGCTGTTTATGGAACACCTCAATGGATACCGTTGACAGAAGATCATCCAAGAGATCCGATTAGCCCTTATGGTAAAACAAAATATATGATTGAAATGATACTTGAAGATGTGCATAATGCACACGAGCTTAATTTTGTAGCATTAAGGTATTTTAATGCTGCGGGTGCATTGCCTGAACATAATCTTGGTGAAAGACATGTGCCAGAAACTCATCTAATTCCTTTGTTAATTAATGCATCATATCATAATAAAACATTTAAGATTTTCGGAACAGATTATCCAACAGAAGATGGTACCTGTATACGAGATTATCTGCATGTTCTTGATATTGCTGAGGCGCACAGGTTAGCTCTTGAGTATTTAAACCATGGTGGCGAATCAGGGTTTTTTAACTTAGGAACAGGAACGGGCACATCCGTGCAACAAATGGTTGATGCAGTACAGAGGATAATCAAATCAGAACCTGCGATTATTCTTGCTGATCGCCGACCAGGCGACCCAGCAATACTTGTTGCCAATTCATCACATGTGCGCAATATTCTTGGATGGAAGCCCAACTACTCAAATTTAGATAACATCCTAAAAACTGCTTATGATTTTTATATTCTGAATACGTAAAATAATGAGTTTAACATTATTTCTTATTGGTTCCATGTTTTGCAAGACTCATAGTTCTTGATTCCCTTGAATTCTGACTGACGGTATTCGGGTGGCATCCAACTCATTGACCAGTGATGAATTGTAAATGCACCTTCTCTAGTCCATCTGTCACGTTCTTCTTGTGATGCTACAAGTGTTCTGAAATAGTATGGTGGTTTGCAGATTGGATAAAAGTAATTAGGTGGCAAAGCAATATCAACAGTACCTCGACCAGCACATGCGTAGAATGATTTTGTAAAATGGACGGGGCCTGTTTTATTTACAGCACTTCCTTTACGATTCCAGTCATCTTTAATGGTTTCTATGCAATGTTTTAAAATTGGGTGTCCTGGATGCGCTGCAAATACACCTGCGCCAAGTTGAAGATATTTTGTTTCAAGCGGTTGAATGCCGACATAAAAATCATACGTGTAATGTAAAATTTCAAGAGATATTAGACATTCAATATCAGTATCAAGATAAACACCACCAAATTTATAAATTATCTCCCATTTTAAAAGATCTGATTTAACACCATAATTAGATGAGGAATCATAATATTCACGATTATAAAGCTCAAGATTTTCAACATCTTTATCGGTCCAGAGTTTGTATTGCCATTCACCACCAAGATGTTTTTCGATGCAGGTTTTAACATAAGGAATAAATTCTGCTGGAACTTTGCCACTATGTTCATCATCAAGCCAGATTTGGTGGATAACTTTTGGGATCTTTAACTGAGTGGATGGTTTGATAACGGAAAGATTATATCGATTATACAGATTCTTAAAAAATCCATAGAGATCATCTGCGTCAATACCGATTATTCGTTTAGTGATAGCCATTGCCTCAGCATGAAGTTCTTTGCAAAGTGCTGCGTCAAAATCAACATAGATCCATGGTTGAGGACGTGGTTGATTACTTGAAGCCGCATATGAGCTAATGCATAGTAGTGCGATGAAGATAAAAACCTGTTTTTGGTTAATCATTCTTTAAGCCTTTCTTATTATTTATGAAATTAATGGAATTTCTTGGTATGTATGAATTGATTTATTATCGATCCCTGCAACGGTTGAGATATCAAGCTTGAGTCCTTGTTGAAAGAGAGATAGTGAGGTTTGAGGGCTTATGGTTTCATCAAAGATTATTGCGGGTGATTGATTATACGCAAGACCCACATGTGCCATATCGAATGGAATACTTGCCCACAATTGCTCAAGAAGCCGAGGACTGTCATAGGTAACTTGTGCAAGAGCCTTTTTTACTCTACGAGCATCATAAAGGGCTAGTGAAAGACTCTGAGGTTTTTTCCAGTCATATTCCCCACATTCAAATTGCCATGCTGAAATAGTGCCTTCGATATCTATAAATGGAGGCAAATTTTGAGTGCGTTGTAAGTTTGGATGATTAGTTATATTTTTACCCAACGTGAGATAAAAACCGTAAGCATGGGTTTTTTGCAATGCTTCAATACATGCCTGAAGATCGATCGGTTTAGTAATAATAATGCCGTCATGTGCAAACAGTACATAATCAGTTTTAGAAAGAATTTCTTGAATTAAGCTGGGCAAGTTAGAATGTGTGCCAGTCCGATATGGGTAAGGATCAATGTTGTTATATTTTTTTTGAAATTGCTTACAGGTATTTGCACTATTTGCATTCTCTGAGGGATAAAGAAGAAAAATATTATCTATATCTGATATATTAAGTTCCACTGATTCGATAACTGCTTGAGTTAACAAGGGGTTTTCATTGCTAAAAATGATCATATTGGTTTTTTGATTTTTTTTGTCTTGTGTAAAATCCGGGAACTCCTGTATGCGATTATATTTTGGTCGCGAACAGATTACATGGTTGCAATGCCATTGTAACAGCAAATGTTGCTTGTAATCATTTTCTGGACGTGCACAATTATAAACATAGAGAATATCTGATATAAATTTACATCGTTCACGTGCCATCTCCAACAAAGAGTACATGATGATTCTATCACAATTTACTGAAAACCAGTTTCCGTGATATAAAAAATCTTTAATAAAAATTCTTTTGAATAGCCATGCATAAAAAGTACGTAATGCTGATGATATCCATTCATATTCGCGATATATATTTTTATCATGAACAATTGCTGGAAACTCGCGACATATGCCAACTTTTCCCCCGGGGTATATTTCATATTGTCCATAGGTCATCCAAACATTTGGATCTGCATAGATCTGATTAACTTTTTGAAGAACATAATCATGCTTTAACCAATCATCTCCATCTAAGTGAACCATGATTTCATGGTCCTTGCACATGTGACCGGCGGTGAAATGATTTGCCATGGCGCCTTTTCGTGAATTGTTTTTGATGATAGTAATACGATCACAGAGATTGTGTTGTTCAATATAGTTTTTGACGAGCTCATAGGTATTATCTGAAGAACAGTCGTCAATATAAATCACGCGATAATTAGTGTAAGCTTGCGAAAAAATAGAGTTTAAATTTTTGTCTACCCATTCACTGTTATTATAAGAAGGCACAATAATGACAAATGGTTTTTCTTCTGTGGCCTGTGGCGAATCTTTGGTTTTCGATTGTAAAGCTAATAAGGTTAGGCCAACTATGCAGATGCAGACTATAGTCAATAGAGTCTTTTTGTTCACGCTTTTTGTCCCTTCACTGTAGGATAATGAATGCCGAGGATTTGTAGCCTTCTTGTCATCTAAGCTTTATTAAACTCCAGTAGCTTGATGTTTTTTATACCATTCAACTGTTTTTTTGATACCTTCTTTAAGTGAATGTTTGGCTTGCCAGCCTAAACCTGTCACGCGATCAATGTTGAGTAGTTTGCGCGGTGTTCCATCCGGTTTGGTGGTATCATAAACAAATGTTCCTTGGTATCCGATAATATCTTTAATAAGGTGGGCGAGATCAGCAATCGTGATATCTCTGCCGGTACCGATATTTACGATATCAGTTTGATCATAATGGCTCATTAAAAAGACACACGCATCAGCTAAATCATCAACATAAAGAAATTCTCGATAAGGTCTTCCGGAACCCCACAGTGTGACGGTAGGATCACCATTTATATGAGCTTCATAAATTTTTCTAATCAAGGCCGGAAGAACATGGGAAGTCTCTATATCAAAATTATCATGAGGTCCGTAGAGGTTGGTGGGCATTACTGAGATAAAATGTGTGCCATATTGCCTATTGTATGCCTGACAGAGTTTGATGCCAGTAATTTTGGCAATTGCATATGGCTCATTAGTTTTTTCAAGCTCACCGGTTAATAAATATTCTTCTTTAATGGGTTGTGGACATGAGCGTGGATAGATGCATGAAGATCCTAAGAACAGTAATTTTTCTGCTCCATATTTATATGCCGCATGAATAATGTTGAAACTAATTGCTATATTGTCATAAATAAATTCGGCCGGATAATCCCAGTTAGCCTTAATGCCACCAACTTTTGCTGCAGCAAGAAAAATATAATCAGGACGTTCTTGTTCAAAAAATGTTTCTACATTCTGTTGGCAGCGAAGATCAAGATCTTTAAAGCTTCTCGTGATGATGTTTGAAAATCCTTCTTCCTGGAGTTTTCGTACAATAGCTGATCCGACAAGCCCGGTATGTCCCGCTACATAAATTTTTGCATTATGTTCAATACCTGCATGGGCAAAATTAACTATAAAAAAATAACCACATAATAATATACGAAGTCTTGTGGACATAGCGCTCCTTCCTTGTTTGGCAACTGTTGCAAGGTACCTTAACATGTCTGCATATTAAGGCAAGAAAAAAGTAACTTTAAGGGTCAAAGTTTGCTGCGTTCAATTCCTTCTTCTACTAATGAACAATCGTGTGCAACCATCAAAGACACGAGATCATTAAAGGTAATTTTGGGTTTCCATCCAAGGACCGTGCGTGCTTTGGTTGCATCGCCTAACAGCAAGTCAACTTCTGTTGGTCTGAAATATCGTGGATCGATGGCCACGAGGCGGCGCCCGGTTGCTTTGTCGATTCCCTCTTCATTCAATCCTGTGCCTTGCCATTCAATTTCGATGCCGATCTGCTTGAAACCAGCATCAACAAACTCTCGAACAGAGTGGGTTTCTCCGGTGGCGATAACATAATCATCAGGTTTTTCCTGTTGGAGCATTAACCACATTGCTTCTACATAATCTTGTGCATGGCCCCAATCCCGC
>Ga0180437_10003625_pt1 | contig 22749 bp, 11 predicted proteins | sample SS_ome_4_FD_132410 | JGI IMG/M metagenome (GOLD analysis project Ga0180437, IMG submission 132410) | Hypersaline lake sediment archaeal communities from the Salton Sea, California, USA - SS_3_D_1 metaG | ecosystem: Environmental > Aquatic > Non-marine Saline and Alkaline > Hypersaline >...
CCGCCGGGGGATCCCATCACCGCGCTGGCGGCCCAGTTCCCGGCGTCGTTGCCGTACTGGTCGGGGTTGACGCGGTTCAGCGAGGGCCCGGTTCCGTCGGGCTCCTCGGCCCAGGGCAGGTTGTCGTTGTAGTTGACGTAGTCGATGCGATAGTAGGGGATGAAGCCGGTCGGCTCCGCGTCGCCTTCGCGGAAGAGCTTGACCTTCTCGCCGTTGTTGTTGAGGTTGGCGGTGTAGACGCCGGCGACGGGGATGCCGTTGCCGGTAACGTCGTATCGCTGGTCGAAGGCGGCGTAGTTGCTGACGACCACGACGTAGCCGCCGGGGGCCAACTGCGTCGGTCCGTTCGTTGTCCAGAACGAGCTCAACTGCGGGTCGTCGACAATCTCGGTGTGCGTGGCGGAGACGAACTTGACCTGGTCGGCGATCGTCCAGTTGGCGGGGTTGTCCGTCCCGCGGGTCAAGACGACTTGCCCGGCGGCGTTGAACGAGTAGATGCCGAGCGAGACCCAACCGTTGACATCCTGGTAGCCGGAGCCCTCGTCGTCGAGCTCGGGTTCCTGGTCGCGGAGGATCACCGTCGTGCCGCCGTCGTGGATGATTGTGTAGCTCGCCTTGCCGTCGAGGTTGCGCTCGTCGCCCTCGCTGTCCAGCACGTCCCAACGGGCGAAGACCTCGTACGTGTCCAGCCCGGCCGGGAGCGTTGCGTTCCACGTGGCCGTGGCGCCCTGCTCGAGCGTCCACGACTCGTTGCCCGCGCTGTCGGCATCGTACCACCCAAACGAGAAGCCGATCCCGCTGCCGACGTAGAAGCCGCTCAGTGTCTGCGTCGAGCCCGACCGGTTGTAGATCTCCACGAACTCGAAGTCGTCCTGGTTGGTGAAGCCGGCCAGCTCCTCCGCGGCGCTCGCGTCGGCCGGATGGTACTGGACCTCGTTGATCACCAGGTCGCCCATCAGCGGCGCGGCGTTGGCCCAACCGAACGTCTGGGCGCTGAGCAGCGCGAAGTCCGTCCCGCCGGTGCTCTTGACGTGCAGCCCGAAGGGGACGTCCTTCGGCGAGGCGCCGAAGTCGACCTTCTCTCGGTATCCCCCGGCCGCCCCGGCGACGTTCTTCGTCAGGTAGACCTGGTCGCCCAACTCGCTGATCGAGAAGGCCACGCCGAAGTGGATGTCCTCGCGGAGGATGAGGTATCCTCCGGCCGGGATCGGCGGCAGGGAAGGAAGCTGGTACTTCGTCAGCGTCTCGTTGCCGAAGTCGTCCTTGCGCTCGTCGCTGAGGAACCACCCGCTGACGTCGATGGGCGAGTCCGTGGTGTTGTACAGCTCGACCATGTCGAAGGAGGGCGAGTCGCTGTGGGCGAGGACCTCGTTGATGATGACCGACCCGGGGGCCAGGTCGCTGTCACCGGCCCCGGGCGTCCCGCCGATCACGGAGCTGGGCTGCCAGCCCTCCTTCATGTCCCAGAGCAGCAGGTCCTGCTGGTCGCTGCGGACGTTCAGGGAGAACCCGTCGCCGTCGGTGTGCCCGAACCAGCCGTCCCGGTAGCGGTACTCGTGGATGATCCCGCCGATGGGCGCGTCGAGTTGGAGCTTCTCGCCCGCGTTGTTCAGCGAGCCGGCGTACTGTCCGGCGACCAGGCCGGCCAGGCCCGCGCCGTATCGGTGGAGGAAGGCGGGTTGGTTCTTCACGACCAGGATGTAGTCGTCCGGCGCGAGGGAGACCTGGGGGAACGTGAACTCGACGGCGTTGCTGAACCGCATGCCCTCCAGCGGCAGCATCTGCGCGCCGATGTTGCGCAGCTCGATATACTCGAAGTCGTCGTTGCTGGTGAACCCCGCGGCGATTTCGCCCGGCGTCGGGTCGGCCGGATTGTACATCATCTCCGTGATGCGGATGTGCGGCGCGAGATCGATGTAGTAGGTGGCCTCGTTGAGGGCGGACCAGTTGCCGTTGTCGTAGACGCGGGCCTTGACGTGTGTGCCCTCGGTCAGCGTCAGGGCGCCGGCGTAGGTCAGCGCGCCCGGTGCGATGCCGCCCCACAGCTCGCGCGGGTCCGTGCCGTCGACGGTGTAGTAGATCGTTCCGGCCGGGGCGTCGATGGTCAGCGAGTCGTTCGGCAGGATTGTCCCGCCGTGCTGAGCCGAACCGTTGATGTTGAATGACGGCGCGACCGTGTCCGGATAGAGCCCGGCGTTCTTGAGTTGCTGGAGGACGATGCCCGTTCGCTGAGGCATGTAGGTGTTGAGGATCCAGTCCCGCTCGTTGGCCCAGTCCTCGAAGTCGAAGGGCGTGGCGGTGACCGCGTCGCCCCATCGGGCCGACTCGGTGACGACCGACAGCTCGATCTCGTCGACCAGCGACTGGTAGAGGGGCGTGAGGAACTCGGGGGTCAGCACGCCGCCGTTGAAGAAGTGCTTGTGCACGTGGTCGGCGTAGCGGAGCTGGAACTCGGCGTTCTGCTTGAGGTAGGTATACGGCTTCAGCAGCCAGTTGTTGGTGGTCGTGTCGTTGACGGTGTTCTCGGTCAGCCCCGAGCGCATTCCGACGATCCACTCGGCGTCCCAGGAGTAGGCCTTCCAGCCCGTGCTGTCGGGGCCCAGCAGCCGTCCGGCGTACCAGTTGTGGCTGCCCCAGTCGTTGTTGCCCGCCCACTGGTTCAGCAGCAGGAAGTTGATGTACTGGTCGATGTCGAGGAAGTCCTCGTACGCGGGATTGTTCGTGCCATCGGGGTCGTTGCCCTGGACCTGCTGGTAGCCGGCGTCGGTAGTCAGCGAGCTGGCCATGGCCATCAGGTCGTTCCAGGAGGCCATACGCTCGTCCAACTCCGCCTGGGTCAGCCCGCTGGTGTTGACGAGGCTGCCGGAGTTGATGCCCGCCCAGTTGTCCCTGTCGTCGCCGTAGTAGCTGGCGGAGAACGACGTGTCCGGGCGCTCGACGGGGTTGTACAGGCCCCAGTACAGTCCGTTGATGTAGAGGTGTACGAAATCCCCGTGCCGCCCCGCGTCGCCCATGGCGTTCTGAAGCATGCCCGCGAATTCGTCGCGGACGAACTGCGTGTCGGCTCCGCCCCAGACCCAGGCGTCGTTGAAGTTGCTGCGGAGGATGATCGTGTCGAACTCGTCGACGGCGCCCTCGAAGAGGGGGAAGTTCAGCTTCGTCGGCCCGTAATCGCCTTTGAACAGGAAGCGGAACGAATGCTTCTTGTACTGCGGCTGGCGCCCGACGCCGCCGTAGATCCGCGCGGCGGCGTTGAGCTGGAAGTCGTCGCCGTTGACCGGGTCGAAGTACTCCAGCGACGCGGCCCGCTCCCAGCCGAGGCCCTGGCTGGTCGGATTGCTGTAGATGCCGCTGGGCCCGAACATGTCGTCCGGGTCCATCACGATCGACATCGTCGGCAGCGACAGCAGCGCGTCGTGCAGCAGCGCGTTGTAGGCCGGGTCGTCGACGATCGTCGGGTCCATCTCGTAGTCGGCCGGCTCGCTGTTCCATGAGGTGGGGTAGCCCGCCGGGGCCGCCGGCTGGGCGATCACGTCGTCGATGAAGATGTATGTCTGTGTGTCGGTGTTGGTCGGCTCATGGGCGGCCTTGTACGCCCGGGCGCGCAGGGTCGTCGTCGTGGTGACGTGGATCGGTGTGGTGTACAGCGTGCCGTTGGTCTGACTGGGCTCGGTGCCGTCGGTGGTGTAGTAGATGTCCGCGCCGACCGTATCGGTGGTGATCTCCACGTCGAACGGCGCGTCGTAGAAGCCGCGATCCTCGCTGAAGCCCGTGTCCTCCACATACAGCCAATACTCCTCGCCGTTGGCATCGCCCGGCGAGGCGGTCGAGAAGAAGTGCTCCCCGAGGCCCGTGTAGAGGATCTCCGACAGCTCCGGCAGGACGAGGAAGTCGGCGTCGTCGTTCGCGACGTTCATCCCGTGGATCGCCAGCACGTTCGTCCCGACCTGGAGCATACCCAAGTGGGCCGTGACGTCGGTGTTCTCGAACGTCGTCGCCTGCGTGTCGTCGCGGGAGGCCGTTGCGGCGGAGTTCCACTGCGGCGCGGCCGGCCCGTTCGACGAGGCGATCTCCTGTCCGTTGAGGTAGGCCGAGTACCCGTCGTCGTACTTCATCTTCAGCGTCAGCGAGGTGTACGCGGCGGGGTTGGCGACGGTGAACGGCACGCGGACGTAGGCGGTGGCATTGACGCCGTTCATCTGTGTCTCGACGTCGGTCTTGATGAGGTTGGTGAAGGCCGACCCGGGCCCGGCTCCGCCGCCGGCGAGCTGGCTCTTGACGGCCAGGCCACCGTTGGACGTGTCACCGACGAGGTCGAAGACGTCGCCGTTGAACGTGCCGTACGTCCCCTGTGCGGCGAACAGCTCGACCTCCGACCCGCCGCCGCGCTCGTAGAACACCAGCCGCAGATCGCAGTCGCCCGCCTGCGTGAAGGTGAACGTCTGGATCGTGTCGCCCGGCCCGCGCGGGTTCGGGTAGGACATGTAGAAGCTGTCGGTCCCGTTGTCCAACTCGAGCCCGAAGCCGTCGTCGCTATTGACGCCGAAGCTCCACTCGCCGGCCGAGGGGATCGTCACCACGGCGCGGACCTCGACGACGAAGTCCTCAGTGTCCACCCAGTTCAGACCGGGGAAGTCGTTCTCGTCGGTGACGTAGTGTCCGTGGCCACCACTGTTGAAGTAGTTGATGACGTCGATGTTCTCGCTCTGGACCCAGCTTTGCTGGCCCGGGTCGGCGAGGACGGCCTCGGCGGCGGTCAGGCTGCCGACCTGAACGTTGGCCTTGTAGTTCCACACGGCGAAGCCGGGCACTGACGAGACGTAGCCTACGCCCGTCTGGCCCGTCGCCCACGACGAATCGTTGAAGCCCGCACCTATCCACGTCGAGCCGAGAGAGCCGTCGGACGGAACGAGATAGCTGGCCGAGTCCTCGGCGGCCACCAGCTTCGTCTCCAGGATGTCCTGAGCGATGCCGTAAGAGATGTCCTCGAACTGCTGCGGGTACTCGTCGTACTCGTGGACCATCGTGCCCAGGTTGTCCCACAGGCCGAGGTATTCCCCGCTGCCGCTGAGACCGAAGTCCGTGTGCAGCTCGCCGGCCGGGTTCGTGCGGTCCTTGCCCGAGCAGAAGACCACGCGGAACTCGCCCGGTCCGAGCGTCACAGCCGGGATGGTCCACACGTGGTTGTCGTCGCGCAGCGTCCAGCCGGTCAGGTCGACGTCCGTGGCCGCGGGGTTGTGCAACTCGAGCCAGTCGGAGTACGCACCGTCCTCATCGGTCAGCGTGTTGTCGTTGATGGCCATGAACTCGCTGATCATCGGTTGGCCCGACAGCATCAGGCGCGGCTCGAGGGCTTCGCAGACGGCAGACTGATCCACGGGAGATGGGCTCGGCGGAAGATGCATAAACAACTCCTCCAAGACTCGGGTCCAGGCCGACTCAACTGCCCTCGGCGGGGCTTCCCTCCGCCGAGCCTGCCCAGGCTGCATTACCGGAAGTCTAAGCAGACTCCTTTATACCAGATTTCCGAGAATCTGCCAACCCAATTTGCCGGGGCCACCCCCGGCCTGGATGCGCAGGAAATGCCTTCACCAAAAGGACATCAGCTGTCGCTCGGGGGTCGGTCGGCCCTCGTCGTCAGGCCCAAGGCGTCGAGGCGCGTGCCGTCCTCGCGGGCATCGAATCGGATCAGAGCGGCCCCGGCCTGGAGAGGCATTCCAGCCGGTGTGGCGCGGCGTTCGAGGCGCAAGGGCACCCACGTCCACTGCTTATGCGTGCCGGTGTGCCAGGCGGACCGGCGGAGCACGTTTCGGCCGCCTTGCACGACGCGGACGAAGAACGAGTCGTCGCTGGGCGTGGGGGCCTGGACTCGGCCCCAGAGATGGTACGTGCCGGGGCGGGGCACGTGGACAAGCCAGATCGCGCGGGCGATGGCGCTGCCGCCGGGCAGCCCCGGCTTGCCGGGCATCCACACGTACTTCCCGCCAGAGGCGGCCGGGTCTGCGCCGACGCGGAAGGGGGGCACAATCAGGGCGGCGGACTCGGCTTCGATGGCCCGGCCGGGCCGCGGTGCGCCCTTGACGCCGGTCTCTGCGGCGGCCAAGACACGCCGGTACCTCGAGACGACACCGACGCTGCCGAGGATCTCCCGCCCGACGTCTCGGCCGTTGACGGCCAGCAGGGCCTCGCCGACTCCCCGCGGCGTCGGCTCGGCGGCGAGGAGACGCCCGTTGGCGACGTCAACAACGAGACGGAGGGCGCCACCCGACGGCGCCTTGGTTGAGACCGTCAGCCGGTCGCCGTCGTATCTGCACTGACCGGTCCATCGGGTTCGGCGGAACCGGGCGAAACCGGCTTCGTCCAGCCCCTCCGCCGCCAACAGCCATGCCGACACGATCGCTCGGCGGGAGGGCTTGCCGGACGAATGGGTGCAGGTCAGTCTCATCACGCTGTGTTTCTCGCCGTCGGCAACCAGTTCGACGGGTTCTTCGGGGCGGCGGGGGCCGGTCACCGACATCAGGCGCACTGCGACGGCGACGTCCGTCCATCGCAGGTAGACGGTCGAGGCGGGACAGAGGTGATAGCGCGGCGCGCCCGGGCCGATCTCTATTCGGCGCTCGGGGCTCCAGACTTCCACGCCGACCGGCAGGACGAGGTGCGACAGCAGGCAGGTCGGCTCGGGCGCGCGGCGGCGGAAGATCGCGGAGTTCGGGTCGGCCGAGGCGATCAGGAGCACCTCGGGTCCCTGCTGGATGGAGGCGACCAGCGGCTGGAGATGGAACGTCTTGCTGTGGCCCCCGCCGGCCGGGATCCGTTTCTTGCCGTACGGGTCGCCGCGGGCGTCCATGACGAAGTTGATCATGGGCATCTTCGGCCCGCCGGCGAGGTTGACGGTCAGGACCTTGTCCATCGGCCCGTAGTTGGCCCCGGCCGAGCCGATGCTGAAGCGCTTGCCGACGTGATGGCTGGCGGTCTGCCCCGGCTTGCTGCCCCATCGCTGGTGGACGAATCGCTTGCTGGCGGGCGGCAGGCCGGCCCGCAGGCCTTCTGGCGGGGCCCAGCGGCAGAGCTGGAAGAACATGTTCGGCTGGTAGGGCCGATCGGCGTCGATCCACCCGGCCATGCGGAGGTGAATGTCCAGATAGCCGTGGCCGGTGAGGAAGTCGTAGTCACGGCTGTGGGCTCCGCCGAGGCGGGCGCAGGGGGCGAACCAGTTCGCCGCGATATCGGTCCACATCAGGCGCAGGGCGGCCTCGGCATCGTGGCGGGTGGTGATGTCCTTGGCGTAGCGGGCGATCAGGCCCAGCGAGTCGAGGTCCACGCCGTAATAGGTGGGAGAGAGATACTCGTGGATGCCGTTTTCCCACGTGTAGATCAGCCAGCGGTCGAGCATGTTCCGACCTTCGGCAGCGAGGTCGGTCCGGCCCGTGGCCTCGCCGAGGGCGATGCAGTTCCACGTCTTCATCAGGAAGATGTTCGTGTAGGACTCGCGGACGTTGTGGCGCCGGATGCCCTCGATGCCGTAGCGGATCAGCCGCTCCAGCCGTTGTTGGCCTCCAGCGTCGAGGCGGTCCCTATGCAGCATCCAGACGAGTGCGCCCTTCTGCATGCAGAACTCCACGGCATTCCAGTCCTCGGGCTTCTCCGCGCGCCAGTACCAGCGGAAGTTGCCGTACGTTCGGCTGTTCGGGTCGCGGTCCTGCATCTTCTCGGCCAGTTCAAAGGCCCGGGTGATCCGTTCCGGCCGATATCCCGCGGCCGCCGCCTCCAGCGCGAAGCCGAACAGGTCCCGCGAGCCCATTCCGCCGCGGGTCGGCTCGAACCGCCGCCACAAACGGTCCAGCCGCTGAGTTGCTGCGGAGTCCGGCGAGGCCTGGCCATAGCAGCAGGCTGTCAGGCAGCAGCAGATCGATAGGGCAAGTCGGCGGATCATGGGCGTTGCTCCCTGGTTTGGCGCTGCGGCGGAAGACGGCTTCGTGCACGGGCGTCCGGCAGACCGTATCATACGCGCCGGACGTTGCAGCCACCAACTGCGAGTGGCGACGGAGAAAGCGATGACCGAACGTATCGTGCTGATCGGCGCGGGCAGCGCCGTGTTCACGCGTGGGCTGGTGGCGGACCTGATCCATCGCGACCGGCCGTGCGAGCTGTCGCTGGTGGACGTGGACGACGAAGCGCTGACGGTGGCCGAGAAGCTGACGGTCAAGATGCTCGAAGCCCGCTCGGCGCCGATCGAGCTTCGGGCGAGTACGGACCGGCGCGACGTGCTGGGCGGTGCGACGGCGGTGATCTGCACCGTTGGAGTGGGCGGGCGGCGGGCGTGGGAGCAGGACGTCTTCGTCCCGCGCGAGCACGGAATCTACCAGCCGGTGGGCGACACGGTCGGCCCGGGCGGGACGAGCCGGGCGCTGAGGATGATCCCCGCCATGGTCGCCATTGCGGCTGACGTGCTCGACCTGGCGCCGGATGCGCTTTTCTTCAACTACGGCAATCCGATGGCGCCGGTCTGCCGGGCCGTGCGGAAGGCCACCGGCGCGGAAGTCGTCGGGCTTTGCCACGGCGTGATCGCGGTGGCGCGCTACCTCGCCGATGTGCTGGGGACGGAGTTGGGGCGGCTGGGCCACACGGCCGTCGGGATGAACCACCTGACGTGGTTCACGGAGATCCGCGTGGACGGGCAAGACGCGCTGAGCCGGCTTCGACAGGTTGCGGCGAAGCGGGCGAAGGCGGGGGCGGGAGACGATAACCCGTTTTCTTGGCAGATGCTGGAGCTGTTTGGCGCGTTCCCCGCGGTGTTGGACCGGCACGTCACCGAGTTCTTCCCGCAGTTCTTCTCGGCAGGCGAGTACTGCGGCAGGACGCTCGGCGTCGATGCGTTCACCTTCGAGAAGACGATCGCCGGCGGCGACCGCGGCTATGCCAACATGCGAGCCCGCGCCCTCTCGCCGGACCCGCTGGCGGACGACTACTTCCGCCAGTTCGGCGGCGAGCACGAGCAGGTCATCGAGATCATCGACAGCATCCGCTGCGAGGCGGGACGGGTCTACTCCGCGAATCTTCCGAACACCGGACAAGTGCCGAATCTGCCCCGCGAGGCCGTTCTCGAATGCCCTGCCGTCGCCGACGGGGCGGGCCTGCGGCCGATCGCTCAGCCGCCGCTTGCGGCAGGGCTGGTCGGCACGTTGGCGACGCGCCTGGCGTGGGTCGAGACCGTGGTCGAGGCCGCCATCGAGGGCAGCCGGCGGAAATTCGTCCAGGCCCTCGTCCTCGACGGGGCCGTCCGGTCGCTCGACGGGGCCGAGCGGCTGGCCGACGACCTGCTCGCCGCGCAGGCCGAGCACTTGCCCCAGTTCGCCGACGCATGACCAACAGCCATCGGAGCACGCCATGCGCTGCGAGATCCTTACCGACGAGCAGATCGGCCGGATCCACGAGGCGTCATTGACGATCCTCCAGCGCGTCGGGGTGCATCTGCCGCATGACGAGATGCTCGGCCGGTTCGCCGATGCGGGGGCCGAGATCGACACGGCGAGGCAGCGCGTGAAGATCCCGCCCGAGTTGGTGATGAGCTGCCTCGACCGGGCGGGCAAGCGGTTCGCGATCCATGGCCGCGATCCGGCGCGGACGGCGGCCTTCGGGGAGGGGCGGCGCAACTACAACAGCGTCGCGGGCGAGGCGTTCTTCGTCGACGAGCCGGGGGCGGCAAGACGGTCGGCCACGCTGGACGACGTGGCCACAGCCAGCCGGTTCGGCGATGCGCTGGAGGGCGTGACGATCGTCGGCGCGATGGCGGACCCGCAGGAGATCCCCGTGGCGGTCCGCTGCGTGGAGGTGATGGCGGCCCAACTGAAGCACACGACCAAGCCGATCCACTTCTGGTACCATGACCGTGCGTCGGCGGCATACATCAACGAGATCATGGTCGCCGTTCGCGGCGACGAGAAGCGGGCCGCCGAGATGCCTCTGTGCTACCCGTTCCTCGAGCCGATCAGCCCGTTGCGGTTTCCGTTCGACGGCGTGGACCTGCTGCTGGAGACGGCCCGGCTGAACCTGCCCGTGCCGATCGGGCCGATGGCGCAGATGGGCCTGTCGGCCCCGTCCACGGTGGCCGCCGCGCTCGCGCAGGAGAACGCCGAGATCCTCGCCGGCGTCTGTGTGACGCAGCTCATCCGCCCGGGCATGCCGGTCTGCTACGGCGGGATCTGCCACGCCTTCGACATGCGCACGACGCAGTTGATCTTCGCCGGGCCCGAGCAGGCGATCTTCGGCGTGGCGATGACGCAGATGGGCAAGCACTACGCCCTGCCCGTCTACATCAACGTCGGCTTGACCGACGCGAAGCGCCCGGACGCCCAGGCGGGGCTGGAGGCGGGCACGACGCTGATGCTCGGAGCGGCTGCGGGGGCGGACATCTTCGGGCACATGGGCATCAGCGGTGTCGACCAGGCCTCGTCGCTGGACATGCTGGTGTTTCAGGACGAGGTGATCGGCTTCGTCGAGAGCGTGCTTCGGGAGATCGACTTCAGCGACGACGCGCTGGGGCTGGCCGAGATCACCTCGGCCGTGGCGGGTGAGGGAACGTTCATCGACCGCGAGCACACGGTCCGGCACTACCGGCGGGAGCTGTGGTTCCCGCGTCTGCTGGATCGGCAGTTCCACGACGCGTGGCTGGCCGAAGGCGCCCGGAGCACCGAGGACCGCTGCCGACAACGCAAGGAGCAGATCCTGGCGAAGCACCAGGGCGAACCGATGGACCGCGACGTCGAGCGAGCCGTCGACGACATCGTCGCCGCCGCCAGACGCCACCTGACCGACCCGTGACCATACAGGACCGTCCCTGTTTTCGGCCTTGTTCTCGGGGCGTCTGCTGGACGGGTGGTGGGTCACTTCAGGGCGCCGCGTCCGGGGTGGACCTCGGGGCCGACCGCGCGGAGATTGGCCAGGGCCTTGCCGTTGGCGTCGAAGCGGACGGCGGCGAGGTCGGCGTCGGCGCGGTGGCCGCTGTGGGCGATGGCGCCCTTGTCGCGGGCGCGGAGCAGGACTAGCGCGCTGCCGTCGGCCAGCTTGGCCGTCAGGGCGTAGCCGCCGTCGATCTCCTCGAGCGAGTCGGCGGCTGCCGGGGGGGCACTGCCGACGCGGTAGGGACGGATGACGGTGACGAACTCCATGCGCTCGGCGGTGGCTGGGGTGCCGGCCGTCAGGTGCCACTCGACCAGCTTGATGCGCGCCCTTGGCGGCGGGTCGAACTTGTCGGTCAGCGAGAGTTTCAGGTCGGCGGGGGCGAGCATGGCGACGCGGCAGGCGGCCCGGCCGGTGGTCACGCGAATGTTGTGTTGGCCTGCGACGCTCATCTTCGTCGGCGAGTGAAGGTGCCATTCGAACGTCGACCGCTTCGGTGCCCGCAGCACGTCGTAGATCACGATCAGCTCCGGCTTGATGAACAGGATGTGTCTCGTGAACTGCTCCAGCGCGCCCTTGGGGTACGCCCCAGCCGCCTCGCCCGCGACGTAGTCGAAGCTGCTGCCGGTATGGAAGCCGAGGATTCTCCCCTGCGCCGCGGCCGAGTGGCCCACTTGGCTGATGCCGTTGACGGTGATGCAGTTGGTCGACTTCGTGTGCCACATCCATCGGACGTGGTGCTTGCTGCCGTAGATGTCGCGCCGCCCCGTGCGGATCAGCAGACGCTCGCCGAAGGCGTATAGCAGAATCGAGTTATTCGACTCGTAGCCGTGGCTCTGCGTGCCAAATGGGCTGGCCTTGAAGTGGACCTGCACGTTGTCGGCCGCCGACGCGAGGTCCGTGTTGAGCATCGCCAGCCCCGTGCCGCGGAAGCACCGGCTGGTCGGCAGCTTGTCGGGCTTCCTGGCGGCGACGTTCGGCAGCGCCCCGCGAACGAAGCCGACGTACCCGCCGGTCTGCTGCGGCCCGCCGTGCTTGTCGACGTACCACTGCCAGTACGGATTGCGGGCCTGCGCGGCGAGGATCGTCATCAGCCCGCGGTTGTGGCGGCTCGTTCGGCGGGCCGTCAAGTCGCCGAAGCCGCCCCCCCTCGTCCCCGGCGGCTGGAGGTACATCGCGTAGTCGCCGACCTGCGAGAAGTACGGCTTCTTGTAGGCGTTCACGCCCATGGCCGTCCGCATGACGTCTGCCCACCAGGTGAACCGCCCGATATAGCTCGACCAGTAGCTGACCCCCTCGTGCCATCCGCCCTCGTCGTCGGACCAGACGGGGTAAGCGTTGTAGAAGACGTTCATGGCGAACCAGACCCACTCGGCCGCCTCGGGGATTTCGTCGAGAAACGCCACTCCGATCTCGCCGAGGAAGTGCCACGCCCTGTTGCTGTGGCTGCTGTAGGGCCTCCAGAGGTGCCGGGGAGCGAGGTGCTGATACATCTGGCGCCCGCGGATCTGCATGACGCGGCGGCAACGGGCCCGCTGCTCATCGTCGAGCAGATCGTGAACGAACGTATAGGTGCGGCTGAAGTAGTAGTTGTAGGGCATGCCGGCTTCGTCGTTGTAGCGATAGCCGGTCGCGCCTTTCGGGTCCCATTCGGCGGCGGCGAGCAGCAGCCGCTTGGCGAGCCGCCCGTACTCGTCATCGCCCGTCAGCAGCCTCGTGAAGGCCAGCGTCGCCGCGCCGTTCAGCAGCTTGATCGTGTACGTGCGGTTGCCCCACCACATCCTGCGCCAGTCCTCGCTCTTGCGGAGCATGCCGCGCGGGTACTTCGGCGGCTCCTTGGTCGGCGGCGGGCGCTTGAGGAGCTTGTCGCACTCGGCGACGAGGCGATCGCGGGCCGCTTTCAGCTCGCCGGCGGCCAGCTTGCGAAGGTGGGGCAGTTGTGTCGGCCGGATGAACAGGCGCGGATGCTCCTTGGGGATCCGTTGGATCAACTCCTCCCGCGTGGGCATGGGGAAGCCAACCGCACCGGCATCGATGTGGAACGACCGCGTCTTGCTCCAGGCCGACTTCCGCCCGGCCTTGTCGATCACGCGGAAGCGCCAATACCACGTCCCCTTGCCGAACGTCTTCGGCGGGCAGTGGCAGTTGTAGTCGATCTCCGCGGCGCGATAGACGTCGCGGCGGAAGGCTCTGTCGCGGGCGCACTCGAGTTCGTAGCCTGTCGCCCCGGCCTGCGGCCGCCATACGAAGCCCGGTGGGTCGACTGGGCTGACCCCGCCGTCGGCAGGCCGGAATCCCCACTCGCCAGGCCGGGCAGGTGCTTCATCCATGGCGAGCGCCTCCGCCGAGCAGATCGCACTGATGGAAAGCAACGCGACACAGCCGAAGACCGACAAGACGATCCGGACTCTCACCATCAAGCTCCTGAAGCGTTGCACCGTTAGACAGATCGCGCCCCAACAGCGCCCGCGCAACACACCGACCCCGGCGCAGCTGCTTGCGGTCTCGCGACCTTCCTCTCTCTCCGCCGAACCTCTCACATCAGTCCGTCGCCTCGACGCCAAACTCCCGCAGCAGCGTCGCCAGCGGCCCGCGGCGCTGTTGCGACAGTGGCGTCATCGGCAGCCGAAGCTCGTTGCGGATATGCCCGGCCATCGCGAGGGCGGCCTTGATCGGGATCGGGTTGGTCTCGACGAACATCCCCTTGAACAGGGGATAGAGCTTCAGGTGCTGCTTGCGGGCGGCCTGGAGATTGCCGGCGGCGATGGCATCGCAGAGCTTGCGGACCTCGCCGGGCAGGATGTTGGCCAGGACGCTGATGACGCCCTCGCCGCCGACCGATCCGATCGGCAAGGTCAGCGAGTCGTCCCCGGAGAGAATCGTGATGTCGCAGGCGGCGGCGATGGCACTGGCGACGTCGAGGTCGCAGGTGGCCTCCTTGACAGCGACGACGGGGTCAATCTGCTCGTACATCCGCGCGATCGTCTCGGGCAGCAGCTTGATGCCCGTCCGGGAGGGGATGTTGTACAACACGATCGGCAGCTCGGCCTCGGCCAGCCGGGCGATGTGCTCGTACATCCCCTGCTGCGTCGGCTTGTTGTAGTAAGGGTTGACCACCAGGCACGCGTCGGCACCGACGGACTTGGCGTGGCGGGTCAGGCGGAGGGCCTCCGACGTGCTGTTGCTGCCCGACCCGGCGATCACCGGCACGCGCCCGCCGACCCGCTCGACGGTGAACTCGACGACCCGGTCGTGCTCGGCGTGGCTGAGCGTCGGGCTCTCGCCGGTCGTCCCGCACGGCACGAGCCCCTGTATGCCGCCGTCGATCTGTAACTCGATCAGCCGCCCCAGTGAGTCGTAGTCCACCTCGCCGCCCGAAAAAGGCGTGACGATCGCCACGAAGGCGCCTTCCAGTTGAATCCGGTCTGCCATTGGACTGTCTCTCTTGTCGTTGTCGCGGCATCGGCCGATCCTACCGGTCCTGCCGCCGTGCAACCGCAGGTCTGCGTTCGTCTACTGGATCAGCCGCTTCATCTCCGCGACGGCCTGGCGGAGGCCGACGAAGACGGCGCGGGCGATGATGGAGTGGCCGATGTTGAACTCGCCGAAGCCCTCCATTGCCGCGACGGGGCCGACGTTGTTGTACGTCAACCCGTGCCCGCCGTGGACGATGAGCCCCTCGCCCAAGGCCGCGGCCAGACCCGTCCGCAACTCCTCCAGCGCGGCGACCGTCTTCTGCTCCGAGGCCGGGTCGAAGCCCTCGAGGTACGCGTTGGCGTACGTGCCGGTGTGCAGCTCGACGGCGGCGCAGCCGGCCTGGCGGGCGGCGGCGATCTGCTCAGGGACCGGATCGATGAACGCGCTGACGACAACGCCGGCATCGGTCAACGCCCTGGTGACCTCGGCGGTCCGGGCGGCGTTGGCGATCACGTCCAGCCCGCCCTCGGTGGTGATCTCCTCGCGCTTTTCGGGGACGAGGGAAGCCTGGTCGGGCTTCAGATCGAGGGCGATCTGCACGATCTGATCGTCCATCGACATCTCCATGTTGAGCTTGCATCTCACCGTTTCGCGGAGGAGCTTCGCGTCGCGGTCGTTGATATGGCGGCGGTCGGCCCGGAGGTGGAAGGTGATGCAGTCGGCCCCGCCGAGCTCGGCATCGACGGCGGCCCAGACCGGGTCGGGCTCGACGGTTCGCCTGGCCTGACGGATCGTCGCGACGTGATCGATGTTGACGCCCAGCCCCACCATGTTGGTTCTCCTTCGTTGTCCGCGCGGGCCTTGGCTCAGCTCGCCCCGCTCGCCTGTCCGTAGTAGGCCTCCGGCCCATGCTTGCGGAGGTAGTGCTTGTTGAGCAGTTGCTGCGAGACCGGGCGGGGGTAGGGGGCCAGGGCGACCGTCGCGGCACCCAGCCGGGCGAGGTGCTCGAGGATCGCGGCATGATGGACCGCCTGTTCGGGCGAATCTCCCCAGGAGAACGGCCCATGATTGGCCACCAGCACGCCCGGAAGCTCACGGTGCGACAGCTCCGCGAACCGCTCGACGATCACCTTGCCGGTGTTGGCCTCGTACTCGCCTCGGATCTCCTCGTCGGTCATCGTGCGGGTGCAGGGCACGGGGCCGTGGAAGTAGTCCGCGTGCGTCGTTCCCAGGGCGGGGATCTCGCGCTGCGCCTGCGCCCACGCCGTGGCGTAGAGGCTGTGGGTGTGCACCACCCCTCCGAGCCCCTCGAAGTGCCGGTACAACTCCAAGTGCGTCGGCGTGTCGCTGCTGGGATGCAGGTTGCCCTCGACGACCTCTCCGTCGGCCAGCGAGACGACGACCATCTGCTCAGGCTCCATCTCGTCGTAGCTGACGCCGCTGGGCTTGATCACGACGTGCCCCCTCCCACGATCCAGGGCGCTGGCATTGCCGAACGTCTGCACCACCAGCCCGTCGGCCACGAGGCGGAGGTTCGCATTGCAGACACGTTGTCTCAACTCCTCGAGCATACCGGCTCCATACGCGCGTCGATCCGCGACGCATTGTCGCCCACTGCCCCGGCCGGGTCAACAGCACAACGGCGCGAGGCACATGAAGTGCTGGCAAGCGCCGAGCGGCGGCATTAGAACTACGTAGCCGTCCGCCGGCGTGGTTCGAGGGCCAGTGCTTCTTTCGACGTGCTCTGGGCGGACGGGCCGGGCAGGAGCGGGTCGCGTGACGCTGATTGCAGGTATCGACGAGGCGGGCTTCGGTCCGGTGCTGGGGCCGCTGGTGGTTTCCACCGTCGCGTTCGACGTGCCCGACGCGCTCGCCGGCGAGCCGCTATGGGGCCCGCTGGCCGCCGTGGTGACACGCAAGCCCTCCAGACGCCCAGGCACGCTCGCCATCGCCGACAGCAAGAAGCTGCACAAGCGCAAACGAGCGAAGCCCTTGGAGCACCTCGAGCGCGGCGTGCTGGCGATGCTGGCGACGCGGAACGTCAGACCGGAGTCGCTGGCGGGGCTGCTGCGGGCTCTCAGCCCCGCGGGGGTGAGGCAGATGGCGAGCTATCCGTGGTACGCCGAAGAGGACCTGCCCCTGCCGCACTGCATCACCGCCACCGACGTCTCGCTGGCGGGCAACGCATTGGCGGCGGCGATGGGCGAAGCCGGCGTCGGCCTGGCGACCATGCGGTCGGAAGTGGTCATGGTCGGCGAGTACAATCGCATCGTGACGGCCACCGACAACAAGTCGATTACTCTGTTCGACATCAACAGCCGGCTGCTGGCGTACCTGTGGGGCCGATGCGGCGAGGGGGCGGCGAGGGTCTACTGCGACCGGCTCGGCGGGCGGATGCGGTACCTCTCGCCGCTCCAGCGCGTCTTCGACGGATGCCAGTTCAAGGTGCTGGACGAGTCGCAGGCGCTCAGCGCGTATCGCATCGTCTCCGGGCGGCGGGAGATGGAGATTCACTACGGCGTCGGGTTCGACCGCGAGCGCCTGGCAGCCGCGCTGGCGTCGATGCTGTGCAAGTACATCCGTGAGCTGCTGATGGCGATGCTGAACCGCTACTGGTCGCGGCGCGTGGAGGACCTGTTGCCTACGGCGGGCTACTACACCGACGGCAAGCGGTTCCTTCGGGACATCGCCCCGGCGGCGAAGGAACTGGGCGTCGATCCGCACATCCTCCTGCGCTGCCGGTAGTGTGCCACCCGGTTCGGAGCTGCGGGCTGCGGCGAAGCGAGAAGATCGTGCGATACATAGGCGCAGAAAGACAGAGAAGAGGACAGACGAGATCCCTCAGTTCCTCTGCGCCTCTGTGTCGCATCAGCACGTGGAGTCTCGGCGGACTGCCCGGGTCCAGTGCCGACCTACCGGACGGGTCGCCTACCGGCGAGAGCACAAATCGCCGTGAAACATTTGACCTGTCCGGCGGCGTTCACTATCTTCTCTACCGTAACGCCGAGAGCGGAAAGGAAACAACCCATGGCCATTCAGAACTGGTCGGACGACATCGTCGTGGCGGAGTTGGGCGACGACCCGCAGTTCACCGATGAGCTGACGGCCCTGACCGATGCCCTGGAGTCATCGCCTCGGCACGTCGTGCTGAACTTCGCGGCCGTAGGGTTCATCAACAGCTCCAACGTCGCCAAACTCCTCCGCTTGCGCAAGACCATGGGCAACGCCGGCCGGCGGCTCGTCCTCTGCGAGGTCAATACGCAAGTCTGGGGAGTGTTCCTGGTGACGGGGCTGGACAAGATCTTCACGTTCATCAATGACGTGGCGACGGCGTTGGCGTCGCTGCAACTGGGCGACGGCGCCGGCGAGGGCGCGGAGGACTGATCGGGGCAGCTTGACGTCCCCGTCCGCGGGCGGAGGCTGCTGCTCAGCGGCGAGCTCGTCCGCCTGCGCGGATAGAACCGGCATGAGATCCCCCCGGAGTTCCGGCAACAGATCGCCGATTCGATGGCTGAGATGATCGACCCGAACGTGCTGGGCGCAGCGATCTGGCGATTCTGCGACTGCCGCGTCACCCGCAACCACTTCGTCAGTCGCTCGCGAACAATGAACCGCAGGGGCACCATCGTCGAGTGCCGGCGGCCCAAGCCCGCCGACGAGATTGTCCAGCGGCGCATGCGCGAAGGGGAGCGGCGCTGGCAGCGGGAGCGGCAACGCGGTAGAGTGTGGCATCGCATCGCCGACTGGGGGCCGGGGCTCCCGGCTGGAGCGATGCCAGGACCAGGGGCCACGAGATGAAGCCAGTCGACACCAGCTCTGCCAGAGAAACGCATCGGCGCCCCAAGCTTGGTGCGCCTCCCGGGACGTTGGCGGTTGATCCGTCGGGGGGCCGAGCTGCGGTCCGCATTCTCGCCTACGGACCCGACGGGTGCTTGGAGCGGGATGTCGAGCAGCTCGACTCTATTTGCCGGCCGATGACGGAGTGGCCCGTGGTGTGGGTCAACGTGGACGGTCTTGGGGACGAGCGGACGATCCGCGAGTTGGGGGAGATGTTCGACCTGCACCGATTGGCGTTGGCGGACGTGACGAACGTACCCCAGCGGCCGAAGGCGGAGCAGTACGGGCGAACGGTGTTTCTGGTGATGCACATGCTTCGGTACGGGGAGGATCTGTCGGCGGAGCAGTTGAGCCTCTTCGTCACTGACCGGGCGGTCATCACATTCCAGCAGAGCCCGGGGGACTGCCTGGAGGCCGTCCGTCAGCGCATCCGCGAGGGCAGCGGGCGTATCCGGTCGGCCGGGGCGGACTACCTGGCCTACTCGCTGCTGGACACGGTCATCGACCACTACTTCCCGGTTCTGGAGGGATACGGCGAGCGTCTGGCAGTGCTGGAGGACGGCATCACGGAGCAGACGGAGCGCCAACCCGTCTCCGCGATTCGCCGGGCCAAGCGCGACCTGTTGGCGTTTCGGCGCATGGCTTGGCCGCTGCGGGATGCGGTCAACTGGCTTCTCCGTGAGGATGCCCCGCAGATCCAACCGGAGACGCGGCCCTATCTGCGGGACTGCTACGATCACATCACCCGCGTGATCGACATGCTGGAGACACACCGGGAGTTGGCGTCGGATCTGATGGCCGTCCACCTGTCGGTCGTCAGCAACCAGATGAACGCGGTGATAAAGACGCTGACGGTCATGGCGACGATCTTCATCCCGCTGACGTTCATCGCCGGGATCTACGGCATGAACTTCGAGAAGATGCCCGAGCTGAAATGGCAATGGGGGTATGCCGGCGTCTGGGCGATCATGGTTGCCGTCGCGGCGGGGATGTTGGCTTACTTCAGAAGGAAGAAGTGGCTGTGAGGTGCCCTGGTAAGAGATCGGCGCGGGCAGGAGCTTGCCGGCCAGCATGCGGCCGCGCCCGCGCGGCGGGGTGGGCAGCGGCCATGGCGGCGGTGCTCTGCGTTCCGTGGGCGGCTATTGCGGGGCAGAACGGCCCGACGACGCGCCCGGAAACGACGATGGCGCTTTCGGTGCCGACGAGCGAAGACGTCCAGGCCCAGATCGCCCGGATCGAGAAGGGCAAGGACCTCGACGAGAAGGTACGCGCCAAGGCCCTGACGGCCTGCAAGCAGGCGCTGGATCAGCTGAAGCTGGCCGGAGACTGGCAGGCGAGGGCCGAAGGGTGGGACGCGAAGATCAAGAACGCCCCCACGGCCGTGGCGGACGTGAAGAAGCTGTTGGCCGAGGCGGCGACCCAGCCGGCGGCCACGGCGCCGGCCAACGAGACGCTCGAGAAGCTCCAACAGCTCGTGGCGAAGGCGACGGCGGACGCGACGGCCGCCGCGGCGAAGCTGGCCGATCTGGAGGCCGAGCCGCAACGCCGGGCCGAGCGCCGACTGGCGATCCCGAAGCTGCTGACCGCCGCCCAGCAGCGGCTGGAGGAGCTGGGCAAGCAGCCGACCAAGCCGCCCGATGGAACGCCCGCGGAGTTGGCGGCCGCCCTTCGCGTGCTCCATCAGGCACAGACGGAGGCCGTCCGATGGGAGACCGCCGCCCTCCAGAAGGAACTGGCCTGCTACGAGGCCGAGCGGGAGCTGCTTACCGGCCACATCGACCTGGCCAGACGGCAGGCGACCATCGCGGAGGCGTCGAAGAAGGGCCTCCAGGAGTCCGCCGACAAGAAGCGTCGGGAAGAGGCAGACCGGGCGGCGCTCGAGGCCGAGCAGGCGGCCATCCGGGCGGCCCGGTCCCACCCCGACATCCAGGCCCTGGCGAAGGAGAACGCCGAACTCGCCGGCCAGAGGACGGGCCCCGCGGGGCTGGCGGCCAAAATCCCTCGCGCCAAGGCGAAGCTGGCGGAGGTCGAGGGCCTCCTGACGGGGCTCCAGCAGGACTTCAAGAGCCTGAAGGACAAGGAGAAGGCCGTCGGGGGTACGGCGACGTTCGGCGTGCTCCTTCGGAAGCAGCAGGCCGAGCTGCCGGACGTTCGTGAGTATCGTCGGAAAGGCAAGGCCCGCCAGGCCGAGATCGCCGCCACGCAGCTTCGACTCATCGAGTTGCGGGAGCGGAAGGCGGCGATGCCCGAGATCGATAGTGCGGTCCAGGCTGTCGTCTCCGGCGCGGGGTTGAGCCTGAGCGCGGACCGGGGCAAGCGAATGGCCGTCGCCGCCCGGGAACTGATCGAGGCCAAGCGAAAGAACCTCGAAGCCCTGATCGGTGACCTCGATACCTACTTCTCCCGTCTTGTGGACCTTCACGTCAAGGCCGGCGCACTGGTCACGCAGGCCGAGGCCGCCGAGGCATACATCGAGGAGCGCGTCCTGTGGATTCGCAGCGCCCCAGTCGTGGGATATGGGGACGTGGTTCAGGCGACGCGGGCGGTCCGCTGGTTGCTTGGGCCGGCCGCATGGCGAAAGTCCGGCGCCGCGATCTGGCGACAGGTCCGTGCGGCCCCCGTCGGCACGGCGGTCCTTGCGCTGCTGTTTGCAGGCCTGTTCGCCCTGAGGCCCCGGCTGATCCGCCGGCTCAAGTGGACGGGAAAGGCGATTTCGGGCGAGGCGGCGGCGGGTGTCGCACCGATCGCTCTGGCCCTGATCCTGACGTTCGTCCTGGGCCTGCTCGTCCCGGGGGTGATCTGGTTTGTGGCGCGGCTGCTGGCGTCGGCCCCGCCACCGGCGGACCTGCCTGCCGGTGCCGCTCCTCCGGGGCAGGCCGGGGCCGTCTCGGCCGGCCTGAAGGCCGTCGCCGCCGTCCTGGCGACGATCGGAATCCTCTCTCAGCTCTGCCGCCCCGGCGGGCTGTGTGAGGCGCACTTCCGGCTCAGGCCGGCCCGGCTGGCGGCCATCCGGCGGCCCCTGTGGGCTCTGATGCCGGTTCTGGCCGCCCTGGTCTTCGTTGTCTCGGCGATGGAGTGGCAGTCCCTCGACGCGTGGCGAAACTCCCTGGGCAGGCTGGCGCTGGTGGCGGCGCTGGTGACGTTCGCCGCCTTTGGCCACCACCTGCTGCGCCCCTCGAGCATTGTCCTGGGCGAGGTGTCTTCCAAGGCGCGCACGGCTTGGCCGTATCGCCTTCGGCACGTCTGGTACTTCCTGGCGGTGTTCGGGCCGGTCGCTCTGGCGGTCCTGTCGCTGGTGGGGTTCCACTATACCGCGATGCATCTGGCCGGGCGGCTTGTGGAGACGTTCTGGCTGGCGGTGGGGCTGGCCGTGCTGAACGCCGTCGTACATCGGTGGGTCGCGCTGGCCTTGCGCAGACTGGCCGTTCGCCGCGCCCAAAGCGCCGCCGCCGAGGCCCAGCCGTCGCCGTCGGTCGGTTCGCCCGGCGAGGGCGACAGGGAACAAGCCGCCGACGAGCCGTTGGGGCTGGACACCGTCAGCAGGCAATCGCGCCATCTTCTCGGCAGCGTCCTTCTGATCGCGCTGGTTGCCGGGGCCTGGGCGATCTGGCAGGACTCGCTGCCCGCCCTGGGCATCCTGCGCCACGTCAAGCTGTGGGACACCACCGAGGCTGCCTCGGTCGAGGTTGTCGGCCCCGACGGCACGGCGGTTCGCCGGACCGTCGAGAGGCCCGTCCCCGTGACGCTTGCCGACGTGGGGCAGGCCATTCTCGTCGCGATTCTGACGATGGTCGCCGTCCGGAACATCCCGGGGTTTCTCGAAATTGTCGTCCTTCAGCGCGTCCGCCTGGACCCGGGGGCGCGGTACGCGACCACGTCGATTCTTCGCTACGGGCTGGCCGTTGCGGGCACCGTACTGGCGTTCGCGACCATCGGCGTCTCCTGGTCGAGCATCCAGTGGCTCGTGGCCGCCATGACGGTGGGGTTGGGCTTCGGGCTCCAGGAGATCTTCGCGAATTTCGTGTCCGGCCTGATCATCCTGTTCGAGCGGCCCGTGCGCATTGGGGACACGGTCACCATCGGCGAGACCGTGGGTACGGTCACGAGGATCCGCATCCGCGCGACCACGATCACGGACTGGGACCGTAAGGAACTCGTCGTGCCCAACAAAGAGTTCGTCACCGGGCGGCTGGTCAACTGGTCGCTCTCCGACGAGGTGCTCCGCGTTGTCGTGAAAGTCGGCATTGCCTACGGGTCCGACACGAGGCTGGCCGAACGCCTGCTCTATCAGACCGCCAGGGAGCATCCCCTCGTGCTGCGGGAGCCGAAGCCCGTCGTGTTGTTCAGCGCCTTCGGCGACAGCTCGCTGGAGTTCGAGCTTCGGGTCTACATCGGCAGCATCGATCACTTCCTGCCAATCCGGCACGATCTGAACATGGCCGTCGACCGGATGTTCCGCGAGTCCGACATCACCATCGCCTTCCCGCAGAGAGACACCCATCTCGACACGACGTCGCCTCTGGAGATCCGTCTGCTGCCGAGACGTGGCGATTCCTAGCCTCAAAGCTCATGGACGGAGGATCGCAGCAGGTCGCG
>Ga0180437_10003626_pt1 | contig 22738 bp, 29 predicted proteins | sample SS_ome_4_FD_132410 | JGI IMG/M metagenome (GOLD analysis project Ga0180437, IMG submission 132410) | Hypersaline lake sediment archaeal communities from the Salton Sea, California, USA - SS_3_D_1 metaG | ecosystem: Environmental > Aquatic > Non-marine Saline and Alkaline > Hypersaline >...
AGACGCGATCAATCAGAAGGGGCAAAAATTCAGCATCACCGTAAATGTTGAACCATGAAAAAAAGAAAAAACCACGAGGACAATATCCACCTCGCAATCGCAAACTACATCCGGGCGCAATACCCGGGTGTTTTGTTCCTATCTGATGGAGCCGGGGTTCGCGTTTCTTCCATGAGGCAAGCCGTCCAGATGGCAAAATTGAGAAACCCAAGCAGGGGTTGGCCGGATTTATTCATCCCTAAAAAAAACCACAGGCATGGATTCGGAGGGCTATTCCTCGAACTAAAAAAGGATAGATCAGAGGTTTATACCAAATCGGGAAAGCTGAGGAATAACAAGCACATTCAGGAACAACAGTTAGTTTTGGATAAGCTATGGATTCTCGGTTATCAGGCACAATGGGGCCTCGGATTTGACGACGCCCGTCAAAAAATTGACGCATACCTCAGAGAGTCATAAATTGTCAGAGCGTAAAAAGGATTTTTATAAATTTGTAAGCACATGGATATCATTACGCAAACAGACCCGGGTTCAGAACAAGACTATTGCGATCACCAAAAAATGAACGCGGCCATCCACGAACTGTTAGCGCAAACCCCAACAAAGGAATGACAGCAAAAGCAAAGCGCGTCACTGGCAAAGACCTCCCGGCACCCGAATTAGTGCCGATCAAAACCGTAAACGAAAACACGGAGAACCCTCGATTTATCAGGGACGAGAAGTTCCAGGAATTGAAACGATCTCTTGAAGATTTCCCACAAATGGCCAATTTGCGGCCGCTCATTCTCGATGATGACAACGTAGTCCTTGGCGGGAATATGCGATTGAAGGCAATGGCTGAATTGGGGTGGACTATGGTTCCAGTGATAAAAGCCATCGACCTGACGCCGGAGCAAAAGCATGAATTTATCATCAAGGATAACGTCCCCTTTGGTCAGTGGGATTGGGACGCCTTGGCTAATGACTACGATCAGGACAAACTAATCGAGTGGGGTTTGGAAATACCGGGCTTTGATTTGGAGGGAGATTTCGGCGAGGATTTTGAACTGCCAGATGGCGAGAAAGACCCATTTCAGCAAATGACCTTCACCTTAGCGGATGAACAGGCAACGGTAATCCAAAACGCACTGTCTGATATGAAGGCAACGGATGAGTATAAATACGCCGAAACCTTTGGGAATGAAAACAGCAACGGGAACGCTCTATATCTAATCATTCAGAAGTGGGCCGAGCAAAAGAAATAAAGGTCAAAGTCATACCGTCAAAAATCGCTCACCCCTTTGTCCGGAAGCACCATTATAGCGGGAAGGTGACGAACAATAGCAACCTCCATTTTGGGGCTTTCTTAGATGGCCGCCTTCATGGCGTCGCGTCGTTCGGGCAAGGGATCGACCGCCGTAAAACTATGGGGCTTGTAAAAAACACAGCCTGGAACGGATTTTTAGAACTGAACCGCCTTGCCTTCGATGACTACCTCCCCAAAAATTCAGAAAGCAGGGTATTGGCAATCATCTTCAAGCTAATCAAAAAGAACGCCCCGCACATTAAGTGGATACTGTCCTACGCTGATGGCGCTCAATGCGGTGATGGGACGATATATCGCGCGGCCGGGTTTTACCTAACGCAGATAAATGACAATAGATCAATGTGGCGGCTCCCTGATGGGAATGTCGTTTGTAAGTTGGTTTTTGAGGCATCATTCGGTGGCTCGAAGGGTGGGATTAAAGCCAAATACGGCAAGGTTGGAGAATACGCATCATGGACGGCCAATCGATATTTGAGGCATATCGGGGCCGAATTAATCGAAGGCTATCAGCTGAGGTACATCAAGCTATTAGACCCTAAATGTGAGCTAAACGTCCCCATCCTTCCGTATAGCGCAATTGAAGAAGCCGGGGCCGGAATGTATCTCGGGAAGAAAAAAAAGCCCAAGGATGAGCAGGGTTAAGGATATCCGCGTAAAAGTTATCCCCTCGAAAATAGCCAACGAGTTTGTGAAAAAACACCACTACTCTGGCAAGGTCGTCAGCCTTAGCCAGCTGCATTTTGGGTGCTTTCTCGACAATAGGCTTCATGGCGTAATGAGCTACGGCCCACCGATGGACAAGCGCAACGTCCTGGATTTAGTCGAAACTACCAACAAGGGCTTGGCCCGAAAATGGAACGAAATGTTGGAGCTCAACCGGATGGCGTTTGATGATTTCCTCCCGCGAAATTCAGAGAGCAGATGCATAGCTATAAGCATCCGCCTCATAAAGAAAAACGCTCCCCACGTTAAGTGGCTGCTTTCATACAGCGACGCAACGCAGTGTGGGGACGGGACAATTTATCGAGCCGCCGGGTTCAAACTGACCAACATCGGCAAAAATTCAACGATTTACAGACTGCCATCAGGAGAAACTATCGCCAAGCGAGGGGACACTAAACGCGACCTTTCCCAGGCTGAACGATTAGATGGTTTTCAAAATCGTTATATTTACATCATCGAACCAGAGGCCCGGTTAAACTGCCCGGTCATCCCATTCGATAAAATCGACGAGATGGGAGCCGGAATGTATAAGGGCAAAAAGGTTAAACGTGAAGACAGGCGTGGGTAGCTTAATTGGTAAAGCGACGGACATTCCAGTTCGTAGTTGGGGTTCGAATCCACCTCCACGCTCTAAGAGCCTCAAAGCATGAAAAAGACAAAAGCAGCGATGATTGAGGCCATGAGTAAAAGCCTTGGCATCGTCCAGCACGCAGCGGCAAAGGTCGCAGCAAAAACAGGTAGCACCACTGAGGCAGTGGCCCGGAGTCATTACCGATGGTTGAAGGATGATGAGGAATACAAAGAGGCCATTGAGCGCCTCGAAGATGAAACCTTGGATTTCGTCGAATCAAAACTCTTTGAATTAATCAACGGCGTAAAAGTCCAGGGCAAGAATGGCGAAATGGTCTATAAACGCGCCCCGGATAAAACCTCCATCATTTTCTATTTAAAAACCAAGGGCCGCAAACGCGACTACATCGAGCGGAAGGAGTTTGACCTCGATCCAGATCAGAAAAACCTCGCAATGCCAATAGTTGCTTTCGTCCCGGCAATGGATGAAGATGAAGAAGGAAGCGCCGAGGATTGAAATAGCTGAGAAGTTCGCTCCCCTATGGACGTCCGATAGTAGGTACTATGTAATTACGGGCGGCCGGGGTTCTGCTAAATCATTCACCGTCGGTCTATTTGCGGCAATGCTGACATGGGAGCCAGTACCCCACCGCATTCTGATGACCCGATATACTCTGAAATCAGCATCACTGTCCATCATTCCTGAATTCATGGAGAAGGTTCACATTATGGGAAAAGCCCCTTTTTATAAAATCACCAAGAGCGAGGCCGTGAATCTGATCACTAAGAGCGACGTTATCTTTTCCGGGATTAAAACCTCATCAGGGAATCAGACCGCAAACCTAAAATCATTGCAGGGCGTTGATACGTGGATTCTCGACGAGGCGGAGGAAATGGACGACGAGGAAGTCTTTGAAACTATCAACCTATCCATCAGGTCTAAAAAGCATCAGAATAGAATCATCCTCATCCTGAACCCGACAGACAAACAGTCGTGGATTTATAAACGGTTCTTCCTGGAAAGAGGCGTGCCGGGAGGATGGAATGGGACGAAGGATGGAGTTACCTATATCCACACGACCTACCTCGATAATTTCAAAAATCTTCCCGAGGACTACATCCGGGACATTCAGCTCATCAAAAAGAACAACCCTAAAAAATACGAGCACGTCATCATGGGTGGGTGGGTTGAGCAGCGAGAGGGTGTCATTTTCACTAACTGGAAAATCGGGGAGTTTGATGAATCATTGCCCTATATCTACGGTCAAGATTATGGATTCAGCGTTGACCCGACGACACTGGTCAAAGTGGCCGTGGACAAAAAGAAGAAAATAATTTACGCCGATCTGGCCTTTTATGAAACCGGACTGTCAACCGATCAGACGGCATACATGAATCAGGAGCATATCGAAAGGCTTGACGATTTAATTATTGGGGACAGCGCAGAGCCTCGGTTAATTTCAGAACTGAGAAACAAACACGGCCTGAATATAAAGGAGGCGTATAAACCGCCGGGCAGCGTGGCGGAGGGGCTAAACCTGATGAGGGATTATCAGATTATAGTCACCCCAACGTCGAGCAAGTTAATCATCGAGCTTAATTCGTATATTTGGAACGACAAACGGGCCAATGTGCCTGAGGATGATTATAATCACTGTATAGACGCAATGAGATACGCTTTTGATAAACTAATCAAAAACCCTCGCCGCGTAAGATGAACCCCCTCCTTTCTGTCCTCCCCTCAAATTTATTTAGATAATGGGCTTATTGGCTAAATTGATGCTTTCGGGCATAAAGAAAAAACAGTTCGAGGCAATCGCGGAGGTCAATCCTCAGGACAATAAACTATTCCGCCAGATTGCTTATTTCATGGGAGGGAAAGGGCAGGCCATCTCGACCCAAGAAAATAAAGAAGGCTATATCGACCGGGGCTACCATTACAATGACATGGTCTACTCAGTCATCCACTATATCGCATCAAAAGCGGCAACTGTGGATTTCCGGGCCGTAGCCACCGATCCCCGGACAGGTAAAAAGGAAATCCTGGACGGCCACGAAATTTTAGCCCCAATTTACTCTCCTAATGACTATCAGGGAAAGCTCGAATTTATGGAGCAACTGTTCGGATTTAAACTTATCACCGGGGACAGTTTTACCTATCAAATCCGCGTGGAATCCGGGCCTCTGGCGGGCAAAATTGCACAGCAGCACGTTCTCCCCTCGCATTTCACGGATATAAATTCAGGCACTCAGTTTGAGCCTATTTCTCATTATACGCTGAGGTATGGCGACCGCTCAATTGAATATGACCGGGACGAAATCCTCCACATTCAATATCAAAACTACAAATGGGATTATGGTCGGGAATTTTACGGTTTGTCGCCACTTCACGCCGGATTCTTGCTCCTGGAAAAAGCAAACGCCAACAATGAGGCTGCAAAATCATCCTTCGACAATCTTGGGGCGCTTGGGCTGCTTTATGATAAAACCGAAATAACGTCCAGGGGTGCACAGGACGTTCTATCAGAGCCACAGGCCGACAGGATGCAGTATCAGTTAGACAAAAAAGTCCGAGGGTCTAAGAACAAAGGCCGCATCCTGATACAGTCGGGAGATTTTGGCTACCATCAATTCGGGGTTTCTCCGGCTGATCTAAAACTATTAGAAGATAAACAGGCGTCCCTCCGGGATATCTGTAATTTATACCACCTCCCCTCCGAGGTTATGAATGACAAAGCATCGTCCACCTACAACAATATGAAAGAGGCCCGGAAGGCCGCTTGGACTGATGCCATCCTCCCCCACGTTTACAGTTTCGCTCAGGAATACAGCCGAACAAATAAACGAGCATACAAAGAAGGCAATCGAATTATTAGCATCGAGCCGGATAAATCGTCAATTGAGGAACTACAAGCAGATTTGCAAACCATGACGCAGTGGCTGAAAGACGCCCACTGGCTGACCGATAATCAAAAATTAGAGATTATGGGAATGGAGCCATATCCGGGCGGGGATGTCCGATGGAAACCATCCAACCTGATTCCGGAGGATGCAGAACCCTTAAACGACCCTAATGCAAACGAATAAGCAAGAACGCAGATCACTCAACCTACTATGGTTGGCCCTCGTTATGGTTTACGCCTCCATGCTTTTGTTGACATATCTTTTGTAGGATCGCCCGCCGACCTGATGCTCGATGAAATGAAAATGGATCGCCCGCCAGCCAATGCCGATGAAATGAAAAAGGGATCGCCCGCCGACCCTGATAACCGATAAAATGAAAATGGATGCTCACCGACCTGATACCTGATGAAATAAAAAAGAAGTGGGGCGCGGTCGTTATTCTGATTGCTATCATCGTGTTTTTTGCGCTCGAATGGGACGCTCTGAAAGATCATGAGGAAAAAGCAGAGGAAAGGTGGCGAGAGTTCCAGGAATTTAAACAGCAATATTACCGCGACCACTAATGGCAAAATTCAAAATTCACCCAACGGCAGTAATAGGCGATAACGTCATCATCCAGGATGGCGTTGAAATTGGCCCGTTCTGCATCATCGGATTAGAGCCAGAGAGCTTTAAAGCCAGAGGCCAAAATCAGGGCGTCCTCATCATGGAGGGGACAAAAATTCACGGTGCCTGCACGATAGATGGCGGAATAGACGGCCCGACGATCATTGGCAAGCAGTGCTATATCATGAAGCAGACGCATATTGGCCACGATGCGGATTTGGGAGATAAAAACATATTAGCGCCCGGGGCGAGAATTGGAGGTTATGTAAAAACCGGGCCGCACTGCTATTTCGGAATGAACAGTACCGTACATCCCCGAGTTGAAATTGGAAAGGGCGTTCTCCTTGGCCAATTATCATCGTTCATTAAATCATCCAACCCCTGGGATTTCTCAAAATGGGCAGGATCGCCCGCCGGCCTAATAGGCCCGAACACCATGGCTAAGGAAAAATGCGATAAAGATGGATATTGAACTATACCCACTCATAAGCACCTCCGGGCGTGAAATCCTTGCGTTTGTAGGTTTAGTTGTCCTCGGCCTCGTGATTGGGAGCCTGTATCGTATGATAAAAACGCGCAAATAGCTATCTTTGAAGAAATCAGAAAAATGGAAATCGTAACATCAGTATCAGGCGGCCAGACGTCCGCTTATTTAGCCGCAAACTATCCATCAGACCACCTCGTTTTTGCGCTGGTTAGAACAGAGAACCAGAAGGCGAAGTATCCAGATAAAAAGCTGAGGCAGTTAGTCGAGGATAGAATCCAAAAACCGTTTATTAGCACCCAAGAGGATGACGTTATAATTCACACGATCCTGGACTTGGAGCAATTTTTAGGGCGGGAGATAAATTGGGTGTCCGGGCCAACTTTCGAATGGGTTATAAACAACAAGGGCAAATGGCTCCCCTCGAAGCTGCACAGATACTGCACGACGAGTCTGAAAATAGAACCCATATTTGAGTGGTGGCTTGAAAACGTCGGAGAGCCAGTCATAACTCACCTCGGTTTCCGAAAAGGCGAAGAAGGCCGCGCGACGCGATCATTAGAAAAATGCAATGACGACGGTTTTCTGGTCATGCACTGGCCAACCGGGTATTGGGATCACGGACCGAATAAGGGCAAAAAAAAGTGGGAATATATCCCTTGGAGCAAACCAGAGTTTCCGCTTATAGAGAACGGCATAAAAAAAGACAACATCGTCAAATATTGGGTTGGGAAGCCCGTGAGGTTCGCCCGGCTAAACAACTGCGTCCACTGCTTTCACCGCTCACCGCTGCTTCTGAGGAAACTGGCAGACGAGCATCCCGAGAAATTACAGTGGGCCGCCGACCAAGAAAGCCCTGAAAAGAACTATTGGCGCTCAGATACGAGCTACGAGAAAATAATAAATCACCCGTTGCAGCATGAGTTGTCATTCGATGATTTCAGCGACTGCGATAGCGGATTTTGTGGACTATGAGGGTGCTTTTAGCCTGCGAAGAAAGCCAAGCGGTCTGCTCTGCCTTTCGGGCTCGGGGCCACGAGGCTTATAGTTGCGACATTCAACCAACGTCAGGCAATCACCCCGAGTGGCATATCCAAGGCGACGTCCTGGAAATTTTAAACGATGGTTGGGATATGATGATAGCCTTCCCTCCATGCACGCATCTGGCGGTGTCCGGCGCCAAGCATTTTGAGGAAAAGCGGAAGGACGGAAGGCAGCAAAGGGCCATTGATTTTTTTATGAAATTAGCTGAGGCACCCATAAAGCGCAAAGCCATCGAGAACCCGATAGGGATAATGAGTTCAGAATATAGGCCACCGGATCAGATTATTCATCCCTACTATTTTGGCGACCCCTACCAAAAATCCACTTGTCTTTGGCTTTATAATTTGCCGCCGTTATACCACAACCCCGCTCCTAATTTATTTGACCAAGAAGTAACGCACGTTGATCGCGGAGAGATGATTGAGCGGATTAGCGCCAATGGCAATAAATACAGGCTCCCAAAATGGTACAGCGACGCCAAGAAAAATAAGCGACATGGCAAGGAGCGGAGCAAAACCTTTCCAGGAATAGCCGAAGCCATGGCAAAGCAGTGGGGATAATTAAAATCAGAATGATGAATATAGAATCACAAATCAGCAACCCGGCCATCATCGAGAAGGCCGCCGCTTACTATCAGGCGGGTAAGGCGTTCAAAATCACCAACGGATTAGAATATTTTGACCTTGATTTCTTCCCGATGCAGATGGCGGTCTATTACCATCAGTCCGGAGAAATGTTTGGCCCTAATCTCGGTGAGAGGGATTTCCTGAACCATATCCACCTCGCCGCCAATAGTCGAACGTCGTGGGTTATAGAGATAACCACCCCGAGGACCAAGCGCCTGAAATCTGATCTTCGTAAATTAGAGGCCAGATACCGAGAATCAAATCGTTGGTATAAGCCCCAAAATTGGAAGTGGCTTTTAATCGCGGGTTGGCAAAATTTCAAGCAATGGCTAAAAGGGACAGATTAGACACGATTTCTGAAAGGATGGAGAAGATGGAGGACAGGTTCATCCGCCGCTATGAGCGCCAAGCCTGGAAAGCTCTCCGCGATGCCATTCGCCCGGTGCTGATCCGGATTAGGGCCATAGACAACCCCCGGGACGTAAAGTCTGAAATTGACAGTCTTGTTACAGATATCCCAATCCGCGAACTGATGATAAAAATCCACGAAACAGTGGGGCTTGCTTTTATCAAATGGCAGCTACAAGCGTTTAAAGGTTCCGGGTTAGACCTCCAAACAAAGAACGACCAGATCGCTAACGATTTTGACGACTATGAGGCCGTATGGCTTTCGATAGTTCAGCAATATGTGGACAGCCATGGCGTCGAGATGATAGCCACCATCCATGCAACAAACAGAAAGGCGGCAATAGAAATCATCAGTCAGGTTATTGACGAGGCTATGGTTTCCGGGGCCGGGATTCCTGAAATAAAAGAAACCATCCTCAGGCGCATCCCGCAAGAATGGCGGCGACAAAGATTCAGAGCAGCGGCCATCGCCAGGACGGAAGTGCTATCAGCATCAAGCCACGGGGCTATGCAAGCCGCCAGAGATTTAAAAATAGAATTGGAGAAGGTTTGGGTGGCTCGACCGACGGGTGATTTCAGACCTGAGCACGTTGCCAACAATCGGGTGGCGATAGACCTTGATGATAAATGGCCAGGGGTTGACGGCGTTCTGATGGATCGGCCACACGACCCGGCGGGCGGTGCGAAGAACAATATCAATTGTCGGTGCCGGGCAGTATTCCAAAGAAAAGGTGGTGGAAATAATAGCCAACCCCCGCAAACTGCTCTCGCAATTTAGTATATTTGAACCCTCTGACGATCTGACGATTTCTGATTTTTGATTGCTCGGCCTCGGTAACTCTACTCCCGGGGCCGAGTTTTTTTATTCATCCCCTACTTCGTTCATTTCTGTTAGCTGATCTTCCATGTGATTTACCCACGCTTCAAGCGTCCGGAACCAGAGGCGTCTGGTCATATTCCAAAGAAACAAAGGAACGACGGCGATCAGGCCGACGGCACCCATCAGGATAAGCGCAAAAATTAGTGCGGTGGTTAGTGCTGCTGTTTTCATCGGTGCAATTGGTTTTTGATTCTCAGTTCTTCTTTTTCAATCCAATCATCGAGGGCAATGATGCCACCGGCGTTTTTACTGATGCCCTTTTGCTGACATAGGTTCCCGAACCGCTCGGCCTGTTCTTCCGGCACCCTAAGTAGGATTGCTTTCATTCTGCTTACAATTTGCCTACAATATAGTGATAATGCTTGATGGTCTAAATAATTTTACGGAAAATGATACCACCTGATGAGCCTGGAAACGAAAGATTGTAGCCTCGAACTGAAAAACGTGGACGTAAAGTCCGGAATCGTTGAAGGCTATTTCTCTGCTTTCGGTAATATAGACTCTGACGGTGATATGATCATGCCCGGAGCCTTCGCTAAGAGCATATCAGAACGCGGCCCGGATTCTTCCTCTAACAGAAAGATTGCTCACCTATACAGCCACGATACGTGGACGCCACTGGCGAAGATTGAAGAATTGAAGGAGGACAAAATGGGGCTCCGTTACCGCTCAAAATGGAGCAAGGCCCAAAAAGCACAGGACGTTTTAATCCAAATGTCTGAGGGAATCATCCGGGAGCATTCAGTCGGGTATCTACGCATCCCCGCCAAGGAGAAGGTGAGAGACGACTACAACGAAATTCAAGAGGTAAATTTATTCGAGGGTTCAACGCTGATGTTTGGCGCTAATTCAAACACGCCCATTGCATCCATCAAAGGCCTGGAAAAATCCAAGCAGATGGAAATCATCAACGACCAGATCACCGCAATTGAGAAGTTTCTCAAAAACGGCCCGGCCAACCACTCGGATGAAAGCTACTACCTTTTAGAGATAGAAATGAACAAGCTGAAAGCTAACGTCGCCGCACTCGTCGTGAAGGAGCCGTCTAATGACACTCCGCCTCATATCGAGCCGCTCCAAGCCGATGGTGGTCTTTTAGCGTCCATTTATAATAACCTGAATTAATAAAAAAACACCATGAAGAAGTTTGTAATTTTTGCATTTGCATTGATCGCGGTGGCGCTTGGAGCGTTAGCCTTTGGCTTCGACCCCGAGATTGCCGCCATAATTGCCACGGGTCCAATCGCTATCAGCCCGGAGGTATTAAACACTGAACTGGCCACTTTGAAGGGAGCGATTTCTGAGAAGATGGACGCCGCCGTTGCCGCCGCTAAGGAAGGAAACAAACAGGCCATCGAGGATTTGAAGTCTGAAATGTCAAACATTCAGACTAAATTACAGGATGAGGTCGAGAAGATTCCCGAACTGAAAGAACAGCTTGCACAGCTTGATGCGAAGCTACAAGCCAAGCAGAAGGATTTCAGCATCGGTAAAAATATCGGCAAAACTGCTCAGGAGGTTCTTCTCGAAGAATTTAAGGCGGACGAGGACTACTTTAAAAGCCTACGCGAGGCCTCTCGGGGTACTGGCAAAGGTTCAAAAGACTATAAGCTGAAAGCTGTGGGTAACATGACTTTTGGCAACCTCGACGAAACTAACGCCGCGGCTGTTGATCGTCAATACATTCCTGGAATCTTCGGAAATGTACGCCGTCGTGTCCGTGTTCGCTCCGCTATCCCACAGGGAACCATGAGCGGAGATTCTATCCCCTATCTTGTTGAGGATGGAACCGGAGAGGGAACTGTCGTTACTGTCGATGAGGGAACCGACAAACCTCAAATTGACAAAGACGTTGTGGTTAAAAAGGCAGACGCTATCAAGATTGCTGCTTATAGCCGCATCTCTGAGGAACTGCTCACTGACCTTCCTGCAATCAGCTCTTTTATCACCCGTCAGGTGGTTGAGGATATTTATGATAAGGAAGATCAACAGTTGCTTTTCGGTACTGGCTCAGGAACCCCCACTCAGCTTGGAGGTCTTACCACTGCCAGTGGCGTGCTAACCGCTGCCAATGTTCCTGCATCTCTCACCTCACTGATGGATCAGAACATTGACGCAATCGTTGGCGCTCAGGCTGCTCTTGCTGCAAACGAGTACATGGCTGATACCCTGATGATGAATCCGGTGGACTGCTATGGACTGCAATTGATTAAAGAAACAGACGGTCAGTATCTGAACCGCATCCAGTTCGTTGGAAATGGTCAGCTCGTAATTAATGGCCTTCCTGTAATTCAAACGACTGCAATCACCGCTGGCAGCTTCTTAGTGGCCGAGATGAATCGTGCCGCTCAGATGTTCCAACGCGCCGGACTGTCTGTTCGTTTCTACGATCAGGATCAGGACAATGCGATCAAAAACCTTGTGACAATCGTCATGGAGGAACGCATCGCTCTGGCCATCCCTTACGCTGACGCGATTTTCTACGATGCCTTTGCGGACGTTACTGCACTGACATAAGAATCTAAATCAAGGGAGGATTTGGAAAGGAGGGGAGGTCGGCTTTATGGTCGGCCTCCTTTATTTTCAGTAAATTAGTACCTCTAAAACCAAGAAAATGGCAAAAGTTAAACTAATCGCGCTCCGTGAATTTTCAAAGAATAACGGGCAAAGAGGAACCTATAAAAAAGGGGAGCTGTTATCAGAAACCCCGATGTATGCACAGCACCTTATTGATATAGGGTTGGCGGAGAAGTTCATCCCGGCAAAGCATACGGCCCGGGTAAAGGAGAAAGGTTCTGAGATAGCCGAATCTCTGAAAGCCCAAAAGGCACAGGCTGAAAAGCTAAAAAAGGACAGCCGCAAAAAAACCACCAAGGAGGATAAAAGGGTATCCTCTCGTAAAACCAAATAACCATGGTACGAGATTTCCGCATTGTTAGTGAATCCGGCTCGGAGGTTCTCACGTTGGCTCAAGCCAAACAGTTTATTAAGATGGATTCCGCCACGGCCGCTGAGAACAGCCTTATCACACAGCAATTGGAAGCAGTGCGGAAAACGTGCGAGAAGTACATTGGTCAAATTATAGTCAATGCAACGTGCGAAATATACGCGCACGACATTATGGATTGGGACTATAAAAACGACGGTTCTCTGGTCATTGATTTACCCTTCCCTCCGCATACGGCGGTAACGGAGGTGGTTAGAATTAATCAGGCCAACGAAAGCACCACTTTGACGGCCAACTCTGATTATTATGTCCTCGGCTCGAAGGAGCAGCGGGTGTCGATCCAAAACCGAAGGATTACCGTCGCCAGTGGATTCAATATTGATGGCTTTAAAATCACCTATGCCGCAGGGATGGGAGGCGATGTTCCAGAGCCATTAATTGAGGGGATGCTTAAACTATTGGCTGAAATTTACGATAAGCGCACCAATACCATCATGGGCTCCGTGGCCCGGATTCCCGATGATGTTCGAAACCTTTGGAATCATTACCGCAGACGATGAATATAGGAGAGTTCAACGAACAAGGGCAACTGCTCTATTTGAATGAGGGAACCTCCGACGGGCGGGGCGGGAATACGTCGGCCGTATGGACTAAAATATCCGATACATGGATGAAGGTGGAGATGGATTCAGGCTCCCGCGTCCAGGCTGATGGAAAAACCAAAAACCCGACGCGCTATATTCTCCATCTAAGAAGCCGCCGCCCAAATACGGAGGGCGACTATGATCCAAACGATTATGACCCTCGGGATTTTTCAACGGCCGTTGCGCTAAACGAAATAAACGAAAAGTTTGCAATCAGGTGGAGGGGCCGCCTCATCGTTCTTCACGCGGTTTTGGAACTGCAAAAGGAGTGGTATAAAATAGAGGGTTATGCTCTCGCACCATACTGGCAGCCATCATCAACGCCATGAGTACGATTCAGGCACATATCGATCAACGCAGCCTCCGGGACACTTTAAGCAACCTCGGTCGGATATCGAAGGTCGTGGAGAAAAAGGTCAAGGATGAAATCGTCTATACCACCTTAGAGATAGAGAGGGACGCCGTTTTCAAATGTCCCTATATCACCGGGCGCCTTGCCGGATCATCAGAGCATCAGTTCAAAAGAAACCGATTAGGAGGGATAGTAAAATTTACGGCCAACTACGCAAGCATTGTCGAGAATGGTGTGCCTGGAAAAAGGAGGCCAAAACCATACCTCGGCCCGGCGTACTTTGAAAATATAGGCCCACTGAAAGAGCGGATTCAGACTATTCTCAAAAATCCAAAATGAAACCGACGGTTCTGATTTACGCTGCATTCCATGGCCGCCCGGAAATATCGGCCATCTATGCGGAGGGCATCCGGTGCCTTCAAAAATCGTTCGAGGACTACGCGGAGATAGTCCCTTATGGCGTTTGCTCCACCGATGAGGATGCTTTGCAATTGGAAAGTTTTGGTTTCAATTATACCATCGAAGAAAACCGCCCGTTGGGCCGAAAATTAAGCAAGGGGTTAAATCAGGCGCTAAAAGATATCCAATTTGACGCCGCCGTCCTTTTGGGCTCTGACGATATAATGACAGACTATTGTTTTGACGTTATTCTCCATGCCATACAAAAGGGCCACAGGTATGGCGGCATTTCACAGATCAGTATCCTCAACCCCAAAACCAAACAAGCCGGGGACTGGCATCAGTTATCAAATATGAAAATGCCCTTTTGCGGGCCGGGGAAATTCTTTTCCAGGGATTTGCTCGAGCAGTGGGCCGGGAGGATATGGCCCTACAATATTGACCGGGTTTTAGATATATCCTCCCACAACAAAGTAAAAAGCTACCTTGGTTATGATGGCAAGCGATTGCAGTTAACCGAAAGTGGTATATTTGATATCAAATCCGGAACTAACATTTGGAAATATGAGGAATTGAAAAACCTCAAACCCGCTGACTATTGGGAGCGTTTAGCGATGCTCCCGCCATCAGTGCAAATAATGATTGAGGCGTTATGAAAGACCCAAGCGATAGCATATTCACGGCCATCTACGGACTGCTAAATTCAATCACCTATTTAGGGGAAAGCATCCCCTGTTATAATGTTGTTCCTCAGTCGGCCGGAAGTTCGTATATTTGGATCACAGGATACGATTTATCGGAAAGCAGCACCAACGATCGCTTCATGTATGAAGGCTATATCGTTATTCAGATAGTAACCGGATTTGACCACCCGACCTATTCTGAGAAAAAACTGGACACGATTGCCGGATCTGTAAAAAACGCTCTGAAACCGACTATCGGTTCCCTTCTTGACCTCTCCCCTGATTTTAACAATACGTTCTTCTATTTGGAAAACGACCAGCATGACAACGACCTGGAAGCGGTCGAGAATATGTCGCGTCGCATTCAAAGGTGGAGAATAGGAGTTGAAGAATTAATCTAAAAAGCTGTAAACGATGGCAGTAATTAAGGGAGATGTTTTGCTATTAAGCGCAAATGGGAACGTGGTAAAAGGCACCGTTCAGAATGACATGGAGGCCACGGCCGATATGATTGACGTTACGACTAATGATTCCGGTGGCGATAAGGAATACCTCGCCGGAGAGCGAGATAAGACGTTTAACGTCGAGGGGAAATATGACCCCGTAGCCTCTGAGGAATCCGCTGAGGATATCTATGATGATTGGGCCTCTGGTTCAGAGGTAACCGTAATTTGGGGACAGCAGTCCGGGGCGGGAAATATCCAATGGTCATGCTCTGCTCTGATTTCAAGTTTCTCCATCAACGGACCTAAGAACGACGCCGCTACTTTCTCAGCTACGTTGCAACGCACAGGAGCAAGTACCAAAACCGTATTGACGTAAAAATAGATAGATGAAAATCAAAGGAATCAGCGTTCATCCCTCGTGGGATGCTTACGCAACGCTCGAACTATGCGAAAGGTTAGGCATCCAGGACATGGGACAGGCAATGTCCATCCGTCAAATGCTTGGCATTCCGACAGTCGAGATTCTCCCTGATGATTCTCAGAAGGAAATTGAACGGAAACAAGCGGAGGCTCAAAAGAAGGTTACGCCCAAAACCTTTAAAGCGATGGTTCATTTTTGCCACGTTGCCCTGGAAACAGGCGACCCCAATTTTAAGATGGAGTTTCGGGAGCTATTTAATATCCTATTTTCAGATCAAGACCTCATGATGGAAATTATGGATGTTGCCACTAAGCAGTTTTTAAAAGCCAACAATATTTCCTTTCTGGACGATGATCCCGTGGGAAAGCCGAAGGCCGCGAAGGAGGGATAACTATCCGCGAGGTTTTAATCTTTGCGGCCGAAATGGGGTTGAGGCGGAGTGATTTCCGGGGCATGACTTGGGAGGAATACCACTTCCTTTGCGAGGGCTATTTGAGGAAATACCAACGCGAGGCATCGTTGCACAGAAAGGTCATGTGGGCGGCCTTGGCCCCGCACATGAAAACCAAAGTTTCCGAAAAGGAGCTTTGGCCACTGGCAATGATAGATCAGGAGGATAAGCCCCTCCCTGATATAACGCCCCGGGATTTGGATATTGTGGAACGCATAAAAGCTGTAAGAAATGGCAATGACAGTAGGTGAATTAAACGTGGAGATTGGCGCCCGCCTGGATAAATTTGAGCGCGGGATGAAGCAGATGCACCGCGGATTAAAAGAGTCCGACCGCGGGGTTAAGCAGAACACTCGAAGCCTCGGCACGTTTGGGAAAGCGCTTGTTGGGGCTTTTTCAGTTGGCGTCCTGATGAATTTCGGCAAGAAGGTCGTTGATATAACTGCTGAATTTCAAAAATTAGAGGCTGTCCTCACCAATACCCTTGGCAGCCAAAGCGATGCTCAAATCGCAATGATGCAAATCCAACAATTCGCAGCATCCACACCATTTTCAGTAAAAGAATTAACGCAGTCCTTCGTCAAATTAGCCAACCAGGGTTTTAAGCCCACGGTGAATGAAATGACGAGGCTTGGTGATTTAGCCGCATCCACAGGTAAAAGTTTTGACCAGTTAGCCGAAGCTATCATCGACGCACAGACGGGAGAGTTTGAGCGTTTGAAGGAGTTTGGCATCCGGGCCGAAAAGCAAGGCAATAAGGTTACGTTCGCATTTAAGGGCGTAAAAACTCAGGTGGATTTCACCTCTGAAAGTATCCAAAAATATCTCTTGGGCCTCGGAGAGGTCGAGGGTGTTTCAGGAGCCACAGCGGCCATATCCGGAACGCTTGGAGGTAAAATATCGAACCTTGGCGACAATATGGATATGCTTTTTGCGACGATTGGCGCTCAAGGCGATGGTGTGATGAACAGATTTCTTGACAGTCTGAACTCGATGATTTCAACCATCACAATGGGGATTAAATCTGTCAAGCAATTAAAAGAAGAAGTCGCCCTGATGCAATTGGGTGAGCAAATGGCAGAGGATCAAAAAGAGGTGGAGGCTCTGGCCTTGCGCTACCTTGATCTTGGGATAGAGGTAGACAAAACCTCTGCATTAATTAGGGCGGCTCAGGATATAGCGGCGCAATACAATACGATCATTCAAGCTGGAACAAGCGCTAATGTCGAGGGGATAACAAAGCAGAAAGAAGCACTTGATGAATTAGTAACGTCCCTCCGCTTAGCACAATTTCAGGCCGCAAACGTAGGTAGTGCCGGGCGGCCACAGGAAGGGCAAGTCAATTTACCCTCAAAGGGACTGCCTGGAGCCGAGGCCATCCTGAACCTTGCCAAGCCGGAAATAATGGAGCCGATCAAGTCTAACCTTGACATGGTTGACCAAAAATTAAACAAATCAGACAGTACAGCGCAGCGATTCGGAGATAGTATCGTCAATGGTTTCATAAATGCCGTTCAGGCGGGTAAGAGTTTTGGGGACACGCTGACTGATATGTTTAAAAAACTGTTGGTGTCCATTGGGAAGTTTATTGCTAAACTTTTAGTTACGAAGGCATTGATGTCCATTTTTGGAGGGCCAATCGGTGGCCTTGGTGCCGGGATGAATGTCCTCGGGGTTCCGGGGCTTGCCAGTGGCGGTGTTGTAACCGGGCCAACCCTCGCGATGATAGGGGAGGGTAATGAGGATGAGGCTGTTTTGCCTCTTTCAAAATTGAAGGGAATGATAGGCATGGGCAGCGGATCAGGCTCCGGCCCCGTGATGGCCCGCCTCGTAAATGCCGGGGAGGACTTGCTCGTCATCCTGGATTCAGCAAAAGAACGACAAAACAGTTTTAGAACATGACGTTGATTCCTGTCCGCGCAAAAGTTGAGTTCTCCGACGTTACCGACACTGATACGTTAAGAATTCAGATTAGGCAAAATGGGTTCTCAGGGACTGCATTTGATATCCGCATTGGAGGTCAGGCCGACCCCCGTATAGATTACATGGGAGGCGAGGATATTTGGAGTAATCGCATAATTGGCTCCCGGTTTTCTTTCAGCATAGTTGCGAGGACAGCCAACGAGTTGGCGCTTATTGATGACATGATAAACGCTGAGTTTGGAGAGTTTGCTATTACCTATGTAAAAAATTCAGTCGTCCAGTGGCGCGGATTCGTTTATCCCGAGATGATTTCAAAGGGGGTTAGATATAATGGCCTTTATACGATAGTGGCCGGGGACTGCTTGGCCCTGATGCAGAACAATACGGCCGAGGTTAATGAACTATCTATTTTCGGCATTTTCAGGAAATTGCTTGATGATGGCAATAGTTCGCGGGAAGGAATGTTTATGTCCAGGCTCTACAATGACAATGACGTCATGATTAGATCGAACGTGAACTATCTAAATATTCATTCCTCCACATGGTTCAAAAGCTATTTACAGGAATACAGCCATCGGAGATCACTGGCCAATTTATTTGAGGGGATGGATTTCTATCTCCAAAAATTGGCTTGTCGCTGCTATCAGGGAGAGGGCGGCGTTTTTTATATCCAATCTATACCGAGGGCGCAATACGAGGAATTTCAGGAGCAGCGATATGAATATGACAGTGCTTTGCCAGATGGCATCAGCCCAATCAATGAGTTGGGGGTGGAGGACGTTTCGCCTATTGACGACCTGACTTATGTTTATACCGGGGATGCCGTTTGGCGACAGCAACCCGCCTATCAAAAAGTCATTTTTTTCCTGCTATCTAAAGCTCCCTTTGATACATGGTATTTTTATCCAAGATCATCAGTTTTTGATTCATCCGATACGATCGTTTCCGAAGGAGCAACCTATACGCATAATTCATCCACCTATGAGGTCATTTTAGTTACCGGGAATCTATCCAACTATACCCGGTCGAAGGCCGATAAATGGGAGAATAGAATTAGACCACAATCCACTAATCCAAACGCTGGAAATTTCCCAGCCGGGATCAATGGGTCGCTATGGCTCAGGAGAACGTCGGGAAGCGCAGGACCTCAGGAGGACGGCACTTTGACCAAGGCATCAGGCGTCGGCCCGGCCACCATCGAATTTACAAGGGTAGAGAGAGCCACGGAAACAGTAACAGATGATTTATCTCAAAGCGTATCTATTGACAGCAACTATGAGTTTGTTCTTCCTTTCCAGGATATATTAACCTATACCCCGCCCACGTCCATTGCTCGCTCTAACGATTTCACCTACTTCCGGTTTGGTGGGCATTTGGCCGTAACCAATTACCTTGTAACAGACCCGCAAGATTTCGGGATAGGGCTATTGGAGAGCGAGGCGCTTTATAGGAATCTGATCACTGGCGGTGAATTTAGAAACGGCGATGAGAGCAATTGGACGGCGAATGGCTATACGCCAACGACACCATCCTCCCCTCATGATGGCACAATGCGTCTGACCGTTACAAGCACGACGTCGAGCGACATAACTGCTTATCAGGAAATAACCACCGAGAACGGGGAGGACTACGTTTGCGTTATCGAAACAACCTCATTGACGCCGAACGGAACCAATGGCCCGCTTCCGGCATACAAGAGGGTGATCCAGTACGATACGACCACAAGCCCCACGCTTTTTACTGGCTCCTACGCAGAAACAGATTGGAATGATCAGGGCTACATGATTTTTGAGTTTACAGCCGTTGGCACCACGGGATATATTCATATTGGCTCCCTCGGAGGAACCGCAGGGGATAGGATAGAGGTAGCTAACTGCAAAGTCATAAAAAAGAGCGTCCTCCAAAAGCATGAGCAACTATTGGTTGATGAAATCGTCAATCACTATCGATTAACCCGCAAAGTTTGGAACCTGACAGTTAGGGGAACCCACTATTTTAACAACCTTTTCAAGTTTGGAGATTCCCTAATTCTTCCCACAGGGATGACCATTCTCCCCGGACTGCAAGAGGTGAGAATAAAAGGCGTTGATATAGCCAATGACGATTTTATCTATTGGGACGGGGTTTCTTTTAGTACGCTATTGAGAAACGGCCAGGCCACTAATCAAGTTTCCAGGAACACCTCAAATCAAAGAATAGATTCTCAGCAAATTTGCGTCGGCGGATATACGGAGCTTGAATTTTACCCAACACCTGCGCAGCTATCGGGCTCCGGGAATACGCAGATTCAGATCGGTTTTATAGACGAGGGGGCCGCGGCCGGGACAATCCTTAATGATATCGATCATTCTTTCTATCTTTTGAATGACACCGTTCTGGGTAAATCTTATCAGGTTTATGAGGGTAGTTCCAGTAGGTACACCGGAGGAACATGGAGCGATACTGATAAATTCACCATCAGGTGCGACGGCCGTCTGGTTCAGTATTTGGTTAATGATACGGTTGTTTATACCTCAGCCGATAGCGCCCTGAATTTCCCAGTCATGGTCAGGTGCTATCTAAATACGAACGGTGAATATGGAATCCAAAAAATCAGGCTTAGAGCGCAGTGCATGAAATACCCCTATAAGGAGTAATCGTTTTCACTATCTTTGAAATCCTATCCAATGCCTCCCGCAAAATAGGAAAGATGAGAAAGGTTCTATTTGCTATCGGCTTCTTTGCCATAGCATTATCGGGAGCGAAGGGTCAAAGCTACCCTCCTACGGACACCACAGAAATGGTAAATTACATTGATTCTGTCCTGAACGTAAACCGGGGCCAAATCAAAAGAGAATATCATATCGACGTCGCAAAGACGATTGTTAGGTATCTGGACACGGCGTTGACTTTGGGGCTTGATACCCTCCCCGCGGGATCATCGAAATTAAATGTTTCAGATACGGCCGCTATGCTTTCCGGATATGCCAGATACAAAGAATTTATTGACAGCGTTTCGGCGTTGCGTGGTGATTTGGGCGCCGGGGCGTTACAGTTAACAGATACGGCCGCAATGCTTACGCCATACATTAGTAGAAATGATACAGCCGCCGCTTTTGTGCCATTTATTGAAAGGTCGGATACGGCCTCCATGCTTTCAAGTTATCGAAGGAAGGCGGATTTTGTGGTGGCGACGGATTACACCGGAATAAATAATGACGGCACACCAATCAGCGAGGCAAACTTCATTAGCTTCTTGACCGCTACGAACGGCCGCCGAGTCTATTGGCCTGCGGGCACTTATGACATTAGCCAAGTGACAGACATCGAAGAAGCCGTAGCGATAGACTGGACAGGCGAAGGCGTCGGCAATACGATCATCGAAGGCGGCGACGACATTAGCCCGACCGAAGGACTAAAAGTTCAGAGCATAGAGTTCAAAGGCACAGGCTCGCGCTTGTTTGAATGGTCGAACTCTTTGGCGACCGCTGACAGTGTTAATATATTTTTTAAAGACGTCAGGGCTGTAAACATTCAGGCACTGGTCAGAATGACCAACAACAGCGCAATCACGTGCGACCGCTTTGAGCTTTACAACGTGCAGCTCGACAGCCTTGCGGCTGGCGCTTTGGGCGTCTTTGTGAATAACAGAATAGACTACGCGCACATCAACGGGCTGACAGTGAACTACCCAGACGACAGCACGAACAGCGTCGTGATCTTAGGCGATAACAGCGAGCTGATCAGGAAGCCCGCCGTCTTTGAGAACATACACATCAAGGGCTGGCAGAGCGACGCCAACAACGGAACCGCCGCGAACATGTACGCCTTTTTGACCTACGGCGCCAGCGATATGACACTGCGCAGCAGCTCAATAACTGAGTGCAACGTGCCGCGCTTCTATCTTCGCGGAGCAGGCACCAACACCTTCGACGACGTTCTGGTGCTGGGTGACAGTGTGCGCACAGGCTTCGAAACCGTTGCGGCACTTATGACAAAAGGAAGTGCGTCAGACAGAAGGCGCCCTTCTATGGTAGTTCACAACAGCCGCGTCAGCATCAAAGACCAGCAGGCCGTTCTTTATGAGGGCGTCGGCAGCGTTGTCATTCAGAGCTGCCCGCTTATTGCGTCAGAATACAGCGGCACGGTCATAAACTTAGACGACCCAGCAAGCACCAATAACGAAGCAGGCATCAGCGCCACAATCGAGGGCAGCTACCTGCGGGCTAATAATGAGGCGGGCGAACTCTTTGACATAAATAGCATCTTTGACTACGTGACAATCAAAAACAACACGCTGCACGGGGCGAAATTTTTGCTTTGCAATGAAACAACAGACACCGCGACCGTCGTCGAGTTGATCAACAATAATATCTACACGGGCGGGCAAGGCCTTTTTAACGCTTCTGCGCCTATTATTGCGGGCAGCGTTGTGATACTGGGCAACACTCTGACAATAAACAGCTTTATCAGAGCCAACACACCGAGCCGCTTTGTCTTTAAATTGAACACCGTCAGGCGTTCACCTATTGACAGCATCGGCCCGCCTTCTACTTCTGCCGACGACTTCGGCTTCTACTTCGAGGCTGGCGACGACTTTGAGATAACTGACAACACCTTCGACGTCGACGGCTTCAGGCGTTCTTATGGCCTTTATTTAACACAGGGCGGCGCTTACGACACGATCATCTTCAGCCGCAACACTATCAAGGGCGAAGTCACGACGACGACAGTGAGCCGCGCCTTTCTATTAAGCACACCCGAAACCGTCGAATTTTTAAAATTTACCGACAACGTGATCAGCTTGCCAAACGCCACGAATGCGCCCGTGAATTTTGGCAGCACCGTGACGGCGGCAGAGATACACGGCAACACCTACACGGGCGGCGCTTCTTCTTTTATTGACGGCAGCGGCACGATCAACAGCCTGACGGCATTCAAC
>Ga0180437_10003627_pt1 | contig 22737 bp, 13 predicted proteins | sample SS_ome_4_FD_132410 | JGI IMG/M metagenome (GOLD analysis project Ga0180437, IMG submission 132410) | Hypersaline lake sediment archaeal communities from the Salton Sea, California, USA - SS_3_D_1 metaG | ecosystem: Environmental > Aquatic > Non-marine Saline and Alkaline > Hypersaline >...
TCACCTGAGCTACCATTTCAAAGGCTCCGATCGCCTCGGCCCATTTTTCGTTTTTAAGTGCGTCAACACCCTGGGCATAATATTTATTCAGGACATTTTGTTGGGAAATCTGACTTTGAGCCGCCTGGGCTTCCCTGAAACCCGATTTGGCTTTATTAATACCCCAAATAACACTTTTATAATTGGGATCGAGCGAACGCACTTTTTCCAGTGCAAATAACGCTTCCAGATAATCCTTCCGCCGCAGGGCTTGCATTCCCCGCTGATAATCCTCCTCCAGTTGTGGTTGCAACTGCGCCACTTGTTGTTGTTCTTGCGCGGTTTCTAATTTCTTATGAACATCTTTGTAATTTGAATCTGCGGCTAAAATTTGCTGAAAGAGTCTGATTGCTTGTTCGTATTTTTTATCGGTTAGAAAATCATCCGCCTGAGAATAAAGGGCATCGAGGTCCGGTGCTTTTTCAGCGGCGGCTGGCTTACCTGCGCTTTCGAGGCGGGCAATTTGTTCCGCTACATTTTCGTAGTTCGGAGCGATTTGTTGGATTTGCTTAAAGGCCGCCAGAGCTTCGTCATTTTTCTGTTCCTGGAGAAAAGCCAATCCCTGCTGATACAAGATTTCAGCCGACTTTCTGATTTTAGCGAGTTGAATCGCCTGTTGAAATTGAATGGTGTTCGTGGGATCTTCTTTCAGACCTTCATTCAACTGAATAATCGCCTCATCAAATTGTTTTTGGAGAATACTTAGCAGACCGATTTCATACCAGATTGTCGCTCGTAATTTTGACGACGTCGCTAAATTATTCGCCTCGACGAGGGATGCCTTCGCTTCGTCGAACCGATTTAATCTTTTATAGGTAATACCGAGTTCATACAGGATTTTTAATTTCATCGCTGGCTGAATTCTTTCCGAATTCGCTGCCAATGCCAGCCGAAAAGATTCTTCAGCATTATTATATAGGCCCTGTTTCTTATAAATTAGCCCTAAATTATAATACGCTTCCAGAAAGAACGGGTCTAATTCAATTGCCCGCTTATAGTTCACAATCTTTTCGCCAGATTCCGAGGCCTCAACCCCTCGCTTAAACCATTCTTCGGCCGTTTCTTGACCGAAAATAACTGTGGTAGCCAACAACAAATTCATAATAAGGAGCAAGGGAATCATATATTTTGGATGTTCTTGTGCTACTCTCACGATTTACTCCATTTTTTGGTTCATATTTCAATTTCTGATCTATATTTAATTGAATGATGTTAACTACTTTTTCAATTAATATTTAATTTCATATAAAAGATTGGCTAAACTTGTCATCGCTTTCTTAAATGATAAATGATGATTAATGCAACGACGAAAAGGATGATGATTAATATAATCAAATAAGGATTCCAGCGATGTCCTTGAACAACTGTAAATTGAGATTCGTCATATCGTACCGGTGCCGCGTCGATTAAGTGGCGGCGGGCATAGGTTAATTTTTCGTACAGTGAATCCGCGGATGGACAGTACGAGTGGGCTATTTCAAACGCGGCCACTGCTTCCCTCCATTGTTTCTCGCGTAATTTTTGTAAACCGGTTTGATAATAGTAATCAAAAAAAGATTGAGAATCGGCGACAACATCCGCTATTAAATCATTGGGTGATACTGAATTGGGTGGCGGCGTTGCTTCAACCACCGTTTCATCCGTCTTCTGCAGTTCTTTCTCTGATAATAGCTTAAGCATTGAAACATCCAGGTAGTGGGGGTCCAACCCAAGAATAATTTCAAACTGTAAAATTGCACCTACCCAGTCTTTTTGAGCCATCAACTGTAAACCCTTTTCATAAAGCTGATCTAAATGCTGCGCGGTACTGTCTACCGGTGCTATATTTGATTGGGCAATTTCTAACTTTTTCAACGCATCCTTAAATTGAGGATCAATATCAACAATGCGTTGAAATGAAATGGCTGCATTTTTAAAATCTTTTTTTAAGAGCTGGGTAATTCCCGAGGCATAAATCGCATCCAGATCGTTATCTTTTAATGCCGTGGTTAGCTTCTGCCGAATGAATGAGAGTTTTTGTTGGGTATCCTTGTAATCCGGTGCAATGTCGGCGACTTTCTCAAACATTGACAGGGCGTCGTGCCATTGTTCATTTTCAAAAAATTGATTGGCCTGTCGGTACCATACCTCGATTTTACCTTCACTTCTCGCCAGGGCAATCGCTTTTCTGAATTTATCCTGCATCTGTGGTAATAGCTTTAAACCCGTTTCCAGATGTTGAATCGCTTCATTAAATTCTGTTAGAAAAATACATATTGATCCGAGTTCATAATAAATCAGCCCTAACATGACCGTGTCCTGAGTTATTTTTTGGACTTGATTCAGATATTTTTTGGCGGTTGCATACTGCTTTTGTTTTCGATAAACCGTCGTCAATTCAAGCACGAATCGGGTCATCATTTCATCGGTTAATTCGTTCTGAAATTTCATTAACGCCCGTTTGATGATTATTTGAGCGGGCTCAATACGATTCGCCAGTAAATAGGTTTTGCCCAACTGGTAATGGGCCTCGATCAGATTTGAATCAGCCGCGATTGCCTGCTCGAAGCACTTGATTCGTTCGCTTAAGGCTTTTGTTTGCATCCCTTTTTCAAACCAGGTGACAGCGCTTTCCTGAGCGTCGGTTATGGTTGAAATCACTAGTGACCAGAAACAGCAGCATAGAAAAATGAGTATTCTCTTTCGCGTAAACAATTTTCACCGATCATTTAAAAAGCACTTTCCTGAATTAAGATGATTTGAAGTCTATTTGAAATTTGAATGTCACTCGTCGCAGCGGCTGTTATTTGGGGAATATTAAAAGATAAATGACAACCGTAAGCAAAATGACAATTATTGAAAAAATGATTTTATTGGTAAAAATAAGTTGAAACCAGTTTTTTTTCGATCGCCAGGGTGACCTTTTCCGTTTTAAATATCTATTTTCTAAAGCTGATATTTTTTCATTTTCTTCGTTTAAGAGGATTTTAATTGGTTCTGAGGGGTCACCTCCATATCCCATGTCATTCACTTTCATCAAGGCCACGGTGATATTATCTGAACCATCGACCTGGTTTGCCATTTCGATTAAATTTACGGCCGTGGCTTTTAAATCATTTTATAATTTACCAAAATGGCTTGTAATAAATCATCATTCAAAGAATTGGTCAAACCATCAGTGCAGAGGATAAAAAGATCACCATTTTCAACTGGTTCAATTCGCAAATCAATTTTCAAGCGCGGCGCAATCCCCAACGCCCGGGTAATGACATTTTTATTTTTAAAAAAGCGAGCTTCTTCTTTGGCGATTTCTCGATCTTGAATGAGTTCGTTCACCCACGAATGATCTTCAGTTAACAAAATCAGTTCGCGGTCGCGGATGCGATAAATTCGGCTATCTCCGACATGTGCTAAAATAGCCCGGTACTCATCGAACGCCACGACCGCGGCCGTGGTACCCATTCCTTTTAACTTGGTATTTTTGGTGGCTAAATTATAAATCTGTCGATTGGCTAACCGGAGCCCACTGACGATACGAGCCACCTGACGGCGATAAGTGAGTTCAACATCTTGAGATAGTTCTTCAAACATCCGCCAATCAGGCGTTCGATATATCGATTGAAGCATTTCCGCCGCCAGTCGACTGGCAAACGCCCCGGCATTATGTCCGCCCATTCCATCACATACCAGACCGACTTTCACATCATGGAGAAGAGCAAAGCTGTCTTCATTGTTTTTACGAGCTACGCCAACATCACTCAGTCCAACCATTTCAATTTTCATAAGACTTCCTTTAAATCCCCTCAAAATAAAATCAATTCTGTCTGTAACTCAATTCGGATGAATTTCCATCGCAATTATATCGAAGCGGCTTTGTTCTTCATGAATGATTTTTGTTGATGAAACCAATAAAAATTAATTCCAAGGAGGCCAATAAAAATAATCAGTGAAATGATTATTTGGAAATTATAGCTCGTTGTTGAAAAAGTTATGACTTGTGAATGTCCGTTGTGGCGTGCATTTGAGAAACGTTGTTCCCAAATAATGCTGCTCCGGGGATAACGAACGTTACTGGTATATTGATAGATTTGTCGATCTGAACGCATGATTAAAATGTCCAGATAACTATCGTCATTTAAATCCGCTACCACCGGGGCGGTAATGACTGGATTTTTGCCATTAAATTCACTTTTCCAGAGGGTATTTCCATTCAATCCATTGATAATATATAAACCGTGATTAACACCAGCGGCAATGACGTCCAGCGTTCCATCTTTATTCATATCCGCCAAAACCGGATTAGCGATATATTTTTCCCAATCCTCGGGAGGAAATTCCCACAAAACAATTTTGTGCGTTCCGGTATTACTGGCACCCTTAAAAGCGCGTATGCGACCATCATAAGTGAACATAACGGCATCGTCTCGATGATCCGCATCAAAATCACCCGTTGTCACCGGGAAATAGAGATCGGTGATAAAATCTCCTTCCGGGGTGGATGAATCAAACCAGAGCCGTTGTTTATTGAGTCCATTTAGGGCTAACAAATTGCCCTGATTGGAGCTAACGATCAAGTCGTGTCGGGAATCGCTGTTCAATAATCCAATGCTAATGGGACAACGAATACGATTGGTGTCATTGAATGTCCCGAGCGCACTGCCGATTTCGTCATTAATATTAATTTGAGCAATTGCCTTTTTTGCTTTTTCCTGATAAATCCAGATCTCTCCCGCCTCTGTTCCGAATAAAAATTCATCAATCCCATCACCGGTGACGTCACCGGCGGAAGGTGTACAAAGCATACTATCGCCGACTTCGATAAAATGCCAGGTGGGTTCGGTGCTCGTTCCCAGGGCAACAATAAAACGACCATCTCTGGTGCAGGCGCCAACATCATTCCGGTCATCACCATTAATATCAGCTACGACGGGTGAGCCGGCAAGCCCTCCGCCGATGATGGAACTACTCCAGATTTCAAGCCCTAATTTGCCATCCAGGGCCATTAACCGTTCCGTTACCGAAAACATGATAATATCTTTGATCGCATCTCGATTGATGTCAGCCAATACCAATTGTCCGGGCGTTTGAGCCCGGATGTACGGTTCGGTTTCCCATAAAGGTCGTCGGGTTTCACCGGAAATGGCTCTGATTCGTCCCTGATGATCCAGAAAGGCAATATCGACATATCCATCCAGGTTTAAATCACCTAACACCGGGGTGTTTGTAAAATTTTCCGATTGTCGATAAGTATCAAAATTCAGTTCATCGACCTGTTGATTACTTTTAAACCACACAGATTCAGTCAAACTGAGTGTTGACGGTTTTTGGGTCAGAATAGCCCGTTTGCTCAGGGCTTTTGTAAACACAATAATCGTTAATAGGAGTATTAATGCCGAAATCCCCCGAATGATTGGCCACCGATAACGAACCCACCAGACCCCGGCTTTTTTGGGTGGAGAAAAATCGAGGTTATCTTCGGTGCAAAAGCGAAAAATGGTACTCTGTTGATCACTTACGATTTCGATTTCATCGCCAACAAAAAGTTGGTGTTGATCGGTTTCGGATAATTTGTTCTGGTTGACAAACGTTCTGGTTTTACTTCTTTTATCTGAAATAAAAAAGGTACCATTCTGGTAACGAATCGTGGCGTGTCTTCGGGAGACACTGGGATCAACATTGCCTTTATTATCAAAACGAATGATAATGTCATTTAATTTGGTGTCACGGCCAATCTTTGTTTCCTGGCGATTCAGTTGATATTTTTTGCCAAGGTAAGGCCCATAAATCGCGAGTAAATAATAATTCGTCTTTTCCAGAGTTTCCGGATGCGGTTCAGTGTCATCCCGAGTTTGATTGATGCCGGCCGGTTGAGGGGTTGGGGTGGCATCCGCTTCAAAAGAGTCCAAATCAAAATTAAAACTGGAGGCCTGAATGTTTTCTAATTCCTGCTGTGTCCGCAGGAGATCCTGCTCTAAATTCAATTCTTCAGAAGTTAAGGTTTCTACCATTGATTCATTGGAATTTTCAAAATTGAGGTTATTCACTTCATCGCCGGCAAGCGCTTCGTCTTCAAGGAAAATGAGGGAGTGCTGTCCAATTTGGATGGCATCGCCATGTTTTACCGGTGTCATTTCTTCGATGAGTTGCCCATTCAAAAAGGTGCCAAATGCACTGCGTAAGTCTTTTATATAATACTGGTTTCCTTCATGCAGCACTTGCAGGTGATTCATTGAAACTTTTTTATCTTCAATCATTAAATCATTGTCGGCTTCGGCGCCGACAGTAATCGATGCTTTATCTGACGGAATGGTGTATTCCTGGAAAACTTCAGCTTTTCGTTTGATGAGAATTTTAGGCATTTCCCCTCTGTCTCCCATAACTTAAGAATAATCAGTTGTGCTTACGCTCTATTAAATAACCGTTCACACCCCAAAATTGGTGATCCATCGATGAACCGACGGATTGGAATGAGTTGCTCAAGTTTCTTGAGGATCTATTTTTTTATTGTGCGACGAGATTAAACCGAATTTTATTCGCTCCTTTGTTATTGGTGGTATAATTCGTCCTTCGTTGAAAATACCCATCTTTGGTTACTTTAAAAATATATTGCCCATGCGAAATTAATTTTTGCGCCCGCCCACTCAAATTCGTCACATCAAACAATTGTTCATTTGAATTGGGTTCATTCAAGCGACGGAAATAAATCTGGACATTTGGAATGGGTTCACCGGAGATGGCATCGGTTACAACGATTTCAATCGGGGTCTTATCGGGTTCCATTTGCACCACAACCACTCGCTGTTCCTGAGAAATTTGAACCACGGCCTCGGCATAACCGTCTTTTTTAAAAACGGCTTCATAGCTAATTGCCCCTAAATTGATTTCAAATGGCGTCTGCATATTGTAATTATAGGTTCTACCTTTGCTAACCAAACGAACCAGGCGTGCTCCTAAATCATCATTGCTGGTGGTAGCAATATCCTTAGAATGAAACTGCACACGACGCTGCAAGATAATGTTAATTTTTGAAGTACTCGCTTCATCTACGAATACGTTCACGGTTTGAGGAATAAATCCGTTCTTTTTAATGAGAATTTCATGTTCCCCAATTGTTAAATAAATAATCCCATTTGATCCGGTTTGTCCAACCGGTTTCGGAGAATCATCAACATAAATATTAGCACCGGTGGGAAATGATTGGACCTGAACCATTTTTCGAAAAGAACCGATAATTTGATAGCAGATGGTAGAGTTATTTTTCGAGTCAGATTCTTTTGAAATTTTCCAAAAACGACGCTCAGTCATGTCTTCGTCGAGATCAAGTACATTGAACGTAAAACCGGTCAATCGTTGAAAACCCTCCCGTTCCATCTCAATGGTAAGTGGCTTACCAACTTCCCATTGAATCTCACACGGTGTTAATTGATTCAGGCGAATATCATTCACCTGTACCGTTGCACTTGACGGGATTGATTGAATGATGATGGTTGTCATAAATCGAAATACATAAGCATTACTACCACGAGCTTTTTTCGTCCCCTCAATTTCTATCTCCCCTTTCTGCGGTACATTAATTGATTTTAGAATGGGTAAATATTCCGGATGCACCAGTTTCAGCTTATGAACCCCCGGGGCGATGTTTTGAATCGAGATCGGTGTTTTTCCTTCCAGTAATTCATCATCTAAATATACCTGTGCCTCTGGGGGATAAGAGACAATTTTTATCGCGGGCGGAAAAAGAAAATTATAAATTCCTTTTCCCATTCCGGTCCAGCGGGCAAACGTGTCAATAACCACAAACAGTAACAAAAACGCACCAATGCCACCCAATCCCAATAAAATTTGTTTTTTATAAGAACGTGAAGCCAATCGAACGATATCAATCACGGTTTTGACATCATCTTCGCCCTCTTCATCGTCGCTCTCTGGTGAAGCCGACGCAAAAATCGCCTGCGGTGCAAAGCTGTCGCTAACGGGCATTTGGGGCCGCGACGGTTCTTCTTCAGCAGTACGACTCGTTTTTTTAGGTTCTTCCGTGGCGGGTGTTTTTTCCGGACTCATTTTTTGGGCGGGGACTTCCGACGGTGGTTCGGTCATCAGGTTGAGATCGAGTTCTAACGGAATTTCGGCATCGGCTGGTGGAGAAATATCTGGTGAATCGAATTCACGAATGTCCCATGGCTCCTCATTCGCTTCCTGTTCGGTGCTATTAAAATCTGGCCTGCTTTCGGTTTCATTTTCTGCCAGTGCAATATTGTTTAAGTCAAGTAAATCATTTTCATTAATGGATTTTTCTGACGGTTTCTCTTTTGATTTTTTAATATTGAGATCAAATTCCTCGGCGAGATTTTTAGCAAAAACATCGGGTTCAGCCAGTGCTAAGGTTTCATCCTCGAAAAGATTTAAATTAATTTTCTGAGGTAAATCATCTGCCGCTGGTTCGGGTTGATTATCCGGTTGTGAGTCAGTACCGTTATCGGATTCATTCAGCATATTGACATCAAAGAGCCCTTTTACATATTCCCCCAGTTCTTCTGATAATTCAATTGTTTTTGAAGCAACCATCAGGTATTGGGCTAAATCCAGGTACATCTGGTTGGCGCTTTGATAGCGTTGTTCAATATCATATTGCAATGCCCGTGAAATAATATGTTGTAGTGCTTCCGGTATCTGTAGCTCCTTGAGCGGGGATAAGTCATATTTACCACTTTGAATCCGGGTAACAATGTCTTCATCCGATTTCCCGTGAAATAAGCGTTTACCGGTAACGAGTTCAAAAAACACCGTGCTTAAAGAAAAAATATCGGAGCGACCATCGATAAGAAAACCCCCATTCAGTTGTTCGGGTGACATATAAGGTAATTTCCCGGTTACCTGAACTTTATCACGCGGGCGAATTTTTTGTTCGTGTCGCACGCGGGCAATCCCAAAATCAATGAGCTTGACGTCGCCCTTCATTGAGACCATAATATTGGATGGGGAAATATCCTGGTGAATCAAATTCAGCGGTTCCCCGGTGAGCACATCTTTTCGATTGTGGGCATATTCTAAGGCTTTGCAGACTTCACCAATGATATATGTTGCTAGATTAATTGATAGTTTTTTATTTAATTGTTTCGATTTTTTTAGAATTTTGTGGAGATCAACCCCGTCAATATATTCCATAATGATATAAAAATGACCTTCGGGGGTTTTTAGGAGATCGAAAATATGAACAATATTGTGATGATTTAGCTTGGCTGCATTCCGGGCTTCCGCTTGAAATAAATCAATATATTTGGCTTCTTCCAAAAGCTCAGGTGCGATTTCTTTGATGGCAACAGCTTTTCCTAAGTTTTTATCAAATCCATAGTAAACAATACCAAATCCACCCTTTTTAATTTCGGATATGATCTGGTATTTACCACCCAATATTTTGGTTTTTTCCATCATTCGGTAACTCTCCATTGCTGCCGACTGAACCATTCTTTATCTAGTATAAAAACATTAACAGTCGGGCGAAAATATCTGCCCACTTTTTATGTAAGGGATTGATTTCTTTTAGCGAAATCTCAATTTTATAAATTATTAGGAAGATGCGGATAAGGAAAAATCATCATCATTATTATTATTATTAAAATTCGTTCATCTATCTAAAATTAAGCACTTGTACTGAACCCGCTTAAAGGGGCGTAAGAAAAGATTTAAGGGGTAAACGCAAATTCCATACCACATCTAGAACAAATGTGTACATAGATAATCTATTAAAATTATTTATATTAGTTGAGCATCATTTAAATCAAGGTGTCAATTTAATGTTACATCTTGATACATTGTTTCGGTTAAAAACAAGCATTTTGAAATTCAGGGGTTACATCAATTGATTCCTTCAACAAATTCTCAAAGATTTGCTCCGCTGGTAATAACCGATTGAATTCTTGCCAACCGAATTATTGCTTGCATTTGTTAAAATTTTCAGTTATCTTATAGACAATTCGCATTTACGGAAGTTGATTACTTTTATAAACTTAGTTTCTGTTTTTAAAAATATTGGATGAGTTTCAATTAATGGAATCCTGATGCTGAAAATAAAAAAAATATTCTTGCCATGAACCACGAAATCGAAAAGCTCCAGGAAAAAATTGCCCGTCTGGAAAGCTTGATTGAAGTGACGGCGATTATAAGTTCGGTACTGGACCTGGAGCAGCTTCTGAATTTAGTGATGGACAAAGCCCAGAGTGTGATGCACGCCGAGGCCAGTTCGATTTTGCTTCTCAACGAAACCTCTGGTATTTTGGAATGTGAGATTGCATTGGGCGAGGTCCGGGAACAGGTAAAAGAAAAAATGAAGCTCGAACTGGGGCAGGGGATAGGCGGTTGGGTGGCCCAGACGGGCAAGCCTTTAATTGTGGCCGATGTTTTAGCCGACGCACGATTCTGTTCCCACTCCGACAAAACGACCGGTTTTAAAACCCGCTCAATTCTGGCGGTGCCCCTGAAAGTAAAGGACCGGGTGATTGGAGTGGCCGAAGTTTTAAATCCCATTGATCGGCCTTCCTTCTCCGAAGATGATCTGGATTTATTTGTTACCTTTTCGCGTCAGGTCGCCCTGGCCATTGAGAATGCCAGAATGCACCGGCACCTGTTGGAAAAAGAGAAACTGGAACAACAACTGGAGGCAGCTTACAGCATTCAGCAAAGTTTCATGCCGCAGGGTTTTCCGCAGAGCCCGGATAATTCCTTTTCCCTCTGTGCCAAAAATCTACCCGCCAAATCGATTGGGGGTGATTTTTTTGATTTCATTGAATTTGGTGACAAACGCCAATTAGGCATTATTATTGGCGATGTGTCAGGTAAAGGCATTCCCGCCGCCCTGTATATGGCAAGATTGGTAAGTGATTTCCGTTTTTATTCCCACCTTGAAGACACGACCTTCTCTTGCCTGGAAATAATCAATAATACTTTGGTCCAGCGGAGTCGTCGCGGGATGTTTGTCACCGTTCAATATATTCAGGTTGATGTTGAAACCGGGAAAATTAATATAACCAACGGGGGGCATCTACCCATAATCTGGTATCATCACAACACGCAAATCGCCCAGGTTGTTGAAAATATAAATGGCATTCCACTCGGTATTGTTAAGGATGTTAAATTTGCTTCTTCTGAAATTCAACTGCAAGCCGGGGATTTTCTTATTTTATTTACCGATGGGGTGATTGAGGCCAAGAATCGACGAGGGAGTCAATATTCAATGAATCGGCTCGTTGAAAAGTTAAATACGCCCTGGCATAATCCGGCGGAATTAATCGACTACATTTTAGCCGATATTCTCCGCTTTGCCGAAGGAATGCCCCAACACGATGACATTACAATTGTAGCCTTTAAGTGGCGCTAGCGATACGATGTATCCATTTAGAATTATACCGTGAATAAAGTTAAAATATAATGGATTTTGCTTGTGCTGTTGATGCTGAAGTGTAATGCGTGAAACGTAATGTGTCAATTCACGTTTTACGCATTACGCTTCACGTTTAATTATCGCCATGTCCACCTAATTTGACGGGCATAATAATTGCAAATCGTCGAGTCCACAATTTTTAAATCGGAGTACAAGACAAAATAGCCATAAGCGTTCACCGAAAACCGTTTAAGCGGTTATTGTGAATTATAAAGACCCGGTCAGAATAACTGCCTTTGAAGAATTGGTATTTGCTTCAGTGGTACAATTTATCCGCCCACATCGCTTTCCGAACACGAACTACTGGGGAGCGCTTATATCCAGCAAAACTGACCCTTTGCAGATCTAGCTTCACTGAGCATATTCGATTTTAATATGAATCTATCTTTCGACAAGACTGAATGGATGAGATAATTGAAATACAAATACCAGCCAATCCCAGGTATCTGAAACTGATTCGTAAATTCGTCTCCAACATTTGCGAAATGGTCAACTTTTCCAATAAGCAATGCAATCGAATCACCCTGGCGATTGATGAAGCCTGTACCAATATCATTCGTCACGCCTACGGTGGGGCCACCGATCAGCCGATTATTTTAAAAACCATTATTCTGGAAGATCGCATTCGTTTTGTATTACGCGATTTTGGAAAAAAAGCCAACCTCGATTCGATACAATCACGTCAGTTAGATGAGGTTCGCCCCGGTGGATTGGGGGTTCATCTGATTAAAAGTGTTATGGATACATTTGAATTAAAACATGTTCAAACGGGGAATGAATTGATACTTGAAAAATATTTCTCAATCACGAAGGAGGCTTAAGTTTGCAAATAAAAACCAGAACCCAGGCGAACACGGTGATTATTGAATTAGCAGGAGAAATTGATCTGGATAGTTCTCCGGAGGTGCGTAAAACCATTCTCAACGAAACTCAAAGAAAACATCCTCGCCTGATTATTGACCTGACAGGCGTTTCCTACATGGACAGCTCCGGCATCGCCACGCTGGTGGAGGGACTTCAATACGCCAATCAATATCAGGGGCAATTTTTAATCGCTGGTATTGGACCGGGGGTACGCGAAGTTTTTGAATTAAGCCGCCTGGATAAAGTTTTTAAAATCTATGAAAATATCAATCAAGCATTGGAGCAGATTGCCTAAATGCCGTTTTTTTATAATATATTAGGGGTGACGGGTCGAAAAGCTATTCTGTTTTTACAACACATCTCCAACTTTTCATTCCTAATACGAGATGCTTTCTATTGGACTTTTGTCGCCCCGTTTATCGGGAAAAAGGTCTCCTGGCAGAGTACGGTTACCCAGATGGTTCGGGTGGGGGTGGAATCGATTCCTATTGTCACGATTATTACCTTTGCCGTCGGTCTGATTATTGCCATGCAATCGGCTTATCAACTGGAGCGCTTTGGGGCCTCGATTTATGTCGCCGACCTGGTGGCCGTTTCGATTACGCGTGAATTGGGGCCGTTGATCACCGCCATTATTTTAACCGGTCGTAGCGGTTCCGCTATTGCCGCCGAATTAGGGACGATGAAGGTGGCCGAAGAAATTGATGCCTTGCAAACCATGGGAATTAATCCCATTCGATTTCTGATTGTACCCCGATTTTTAGCCCTGGCCGTCATGGTTCCCTGTCTTACTCTGATTGCTGACCTGATGGGTATCACTGGTGGTTGTGTGCTGGCAACGACGGCCTTGAATATTGACTTCACGCGCTTTTTCATGCAAACTGCGAAGGCGCTGGTGTTAAAAGACCTTATTACCGGACTGGTAAAAAGCTTTTTCTTTGCCTTGATTATTGCCGGCATTGGCTGCTACCAGGGAAGTATTGCCAAAGGGGGGGCCGAAGGCGTGGGAAAGGCCACCACTCAATCGGTGGTTGCTTCAATTTTTCTGATCATTTTAGCCGACATGCTTTTTACCGCCTTGTTTTATTCAACCTTATGAAAGTCTCTTGTTAAAGCTTATTGACTAGCACTTCGTGCGGCAGGCAATTGTTTGTCACCGACTAATGGATTAAAGAAGACAAATTGAGTGGGTGGTGTTTAGAATATTAGTCTTTTTTTTTAATTTCGATTCAAAGCAATTAATAAAATCATTAATTTTATGTTTTAATATTTCTCGCCTATGAAAGAGCCAATAATTCAGGTGAAGGATCTGGTCACCTGTTACGGGACCCGAAAAATTTTAGACGGCATTACCTTCGAGGTTTATCCCGGCGAAACAATGGTCATTTTGGGGCGTTCCGGTTGTGGTAAAAGTACTTTACTGCGACATTTGATTGGCCTTTCCCGGCCGCACTCGGGTCAAATTTTTATTAAAGGCAAAGAAATCACCCAAATGAATACTGAGCAGGTCGTTCAAATTCTCAAAAAAATCGGGATGTTATTTCAGGGAGCTGCGCTTTTCAATTCAATGACTATTGGCGAAAATGTGGCGCTCCCGCTGAAGGAACACACGCTTTTAGAAGAGTCCACCATTAAAATTATGACCCGCATGAAACTGGAACAGGTGGGACTCTCGGGTTTTGAGAATTTTATGCCGGCTCAGCTTTCTGGCGGGATGAAAAAGCGCGCCGGGCTGGCACGGGCAATTGCAATGGACCCGGAAATACTTTTTTGTGATGAACCCTCGGCCGGACTTGACCCGATTGTCGCAGTGGGGATTGACAATTTGCTCATTAAATTGAAAAAAGCTTTCAAAATGACAATCGTGGTTGTCACCCACGAATTAGCTTCGGTAAAAAAGATTGCTGATCGCGTCGCCATGTTGCACGAAGGAAAAATAATTATTTACGGAACACTGGATGAAATAATTCATTCAAATAATCCGCTGGTACAACAGTTTTTTAACCGACAACCGGATGATGAAAATATTGATGCCGATAAATATTTAAATTCGCTTTTTGAATAAGGACTTCAGAACGATGAATTATACCCGCAATGAAATTAAAGCCGGATTAATGGTGATTGGCAGTGGCATTCTCTTTATTTTATTTATTGTGATTATTTCTGGTCTGGAAATCACCCGATCAATGAAAAATTATACCATCTTTTTAAAACATACCGGTGGCGTGGTAGTCGGCTCTCTGGTCCGTTACGGTGGCATGGAAATCGGCAAAGTGACGCGGGTCGAAATTTCCGATAAAGATAATAGCTTCATTGAAATCGATGTTAAAATTGATGAGAAAGCTCCGGTGAAAACCGATTCAGAAGCCTGTTTATCGGCGGTGGGTCTGCTGGGGGATTATTATATTGAAATTTCCGCTGGCAGTCCTGAAGCGCCTGAATTACCCTCCGGCAGTATTATCAAAAGTCGGGAAACCACTCAATTCACCCAATTAACCCAGCCCGTGGAGGAAATTAGTGCCCGCCTCCAGGTACTCATCGATCGTTTTAATGATTTAATTAATGATCAAAGCCGGCAACACGTGGCTTCGATGATTGCCAGTCTGGACACCCTCTTAACCGGCAATGTTCAAAATATCAATGAAATTATGAATAATCTGAATGCAACTACCGCCGATTTTCAGAAAATCAGTTTTAACTTGAATCGATTAATCGAAAACAATGACCTGAAGATTGATTCAACCTGGAATATGATTAATCAAACCGTACTTGAATTGCATCAATTGGCGCTTCAACTGCAAACTGCCACGGCGCATTTGAATCAGGTGGTTCAGGCACGCGATGAAAACCTGGCCGCGATCCTGGAAAAAGTCGAACAAACCACCGACAACCTCGAAAAGTTCTCCAAAATCATAAAAGACCAGCCCTGGAGTTTGATTCGAAAATCAGCGCCACCGCCGCGACCACTACCTTGAAATAATTATTTATGGTTCAAATCCAAAATCAGACTATAAATTGAAAGCACACTAAGTTGAAATAATTGAGGTGTTCATGAATAAATTGTTAATAATTCTTTCAATTGGTTTCATTTGTATGAGCTGCGCCAGTACGCACAATACTCATTTTTACACGCTTGAACTGGCGGCAACTCCCACAGCAGACCGACCTTTTAAGTACCCAGTAACCATTTGCATTGAAAATATTCGTGCCGATGAACCCTATTCAGACGATCGCCTGATTTTTCGGGACTCGATTTATGAAATCAAGTTTTACCATTACCACCGGTGGGTAACTCACCCGGCGAAGATGATCACCGAAAAAATGGTGGTGCGGTTAAAGGACTCGCATCTCTTTCAAAATGTTGTCCGAATGCCGGCGCATCAATCCGCAGATTATGTCCTCCAGGGAGCCGTGAAGGCTTTAGAAGAATGGGATCAGGGTGAGCAGTGGTTTGGTCGGCTCGAATTGGTGTTTACCCTGAGTGAGTTCTCCACAAACAAAATTATCTGGGAGAAAGAATTTACGGCGCAAACACCCGTCGCCCAAAAGACACCAATTGGGGTGGTCAAAGCCTTGAGCACCAGTCTGGACAGTTGCTTAAACCAATTGGTAGCGGTGCTAGACCAGCATCTGCAACAACGTTAATCAATTAAAATCATCTGATTGATTCTGAAAAAAAACAATTAACAAAATCCGTTGGCCCCTCATCCGTTGGACATCCTTAACCGATTAACCACACCCTTCCGATTCGTCAAAGTTCTTCCATTGATTAAAAACATTTAATAAATATTGTATTAAATTGTCGTAACTTCACTTGAATAAACCAATTAAATCACATATATTTGAACAAATAGGTTAACTCGTACAAGGAGCCTGCCATGAGAGGAAGGACATTTTTAATTATTTTCATTCTCTGTATTTCACCGGTAACGTTGATTCCCGCCGACCATTTTCAAAGCAATTGTCAAACCCTTGACCCTTGGCAACTGGTGGATTTTCAAGGGGATGCTCAGCTTCAAATTGTCAACGATTTGTCTGTTCCCGCCGGGCACGGACCCGAAGTGATTGAAATCGCGGGATCGAATGTTTGCTTATTAGTCAAAGCGCAACCGCTCTCCGACGGCGTCATTGCCATTCTCTGGAAAGATGTTTATCCCCAAACAGAAGACGCTGACGGCATCCTCCTGTTTCGCGGGGATCTGCCGGAGAATGTACCACCCACACCTTCGAATCAAAAAAAGGTGGCTTACTACTGGCTGGAACAGGATTACGATGCCGGCTGCCAGCTTTATTTCCGGAACGAAAATGGTGAAGAAAATCTGCTGATTGAACGGCCCGGGGTGGGATTGGTGCAGGACCAATCCTGGAATTACACCGGCTGGTTCTGGCAAAAAGTAAAATTGTCCGGTGAAAATATTTATGCCAAATTCTGGTCGGCCGTTGCCCCTGAGCCCACGGAGTGGATGCTCGTTACCCAGCATCAGGCGCGCTTGAATGGCCGTTTTGGCGCGCGAGTCTGGTCGGGACGCGCGCGGATTGCCTGTTTTAAGGCCAGTCTGACAGATTCATTAATACCGCCACCGCTGGTCAGTCTCCACGCCAATTTTCCCCGTTCTTTCGAAGAACAGACGCTGGAATTTTCTTTATTTACGAATCTGCCAGAGGCACTAATTAATGGAGTACTGGGATTACGGATTAACCAACAGGGACGACTTATTCATAAACACGATTTTCCTTTAAATTTAAATGCCGGATTTGAACGCGTAATTTTACCATTACAAACCGATCAAACCACTGGTGCGAGTCCCGCCTTTGTTGTGGCACCTGCTTTAGCCGCTGGTGAATATGAATTTATGGCTGAAATCGTGAATACGGCCAATGATACCACCATTCAGTGTTGTCAAAAAGTAATAATTCAATCAAACGAAAAATTCAAACAAAAACTGATTCAATTGCAAAATTGGCAGGAAAAGATTCATCACGCGGCCAGAGAAATGCAACAAAAAAATATCACCTGGCAAAACAGTCAACTGGCCGCCGACGGTGCCGCCTATTTAATTGATCTGGCCGAAGAACGCTGGGAAAAGCGTCTGCCCGAGCTCGCATTCCAGGCGCTGGATGCTGCTGAAAAGGCGCTTCAACGCGTCCAACATTTTCCCCGCGCTTATTTACAAACCACTGATTTCCAACTTAAATTTGTAAAAGTTGAAATTACCTCAGAAACGCTTCAGATGGGCGCCACTGACACCGTTACTGTTTGGTGGCAGATTCAGGGGGAATCCCCGCAGCGAAATTTTCAGATGAAGCTGGCGCTGGTTGACGAATACAATCGACCCGTGCTGGAGCAAGTTGCCTCCCCGAAAATTCCAACTGCGCAATGGCAAGCCAATCAGCTTTATCAGCAACAGTTTGTGCTGAAGATTCCTGAGCAAATGTCCCGGAAAATGACCGCCGTCTCGATTCCTTCCGTTTTTACCGGCTGGCATTATTTAAGCATTGCGGTAATTGATCCTCAATCCCGGTATCGGGGAGAATTCCGTCCCCTCCTTCTGGAAAATGCGCAAACGATGAATTTTTTCCCGGTGGGGCGCTATTACACGCTGCGGAAAATTTATATTCATTCAGAGGAAATACAAATAAAAGCGCTGGATTTGCCTCCGATTCAGGTGGGAGAAACCGGCCTGCTGACGGTTCACGTTCAGAATCGTTCCGCCAGCAGCCGCTCATTGACCTGCCATTGGCAGCTCTTGACCGCGGTCAATTCTATTATCTTTGAGGACGGCGACGCCATCATGCTGCCTGCGAATCAGACTCTGCCCGTTCAGTTTAAGTGGTTGGCCAATTTTGCCGGAGAAATCACTTGTAAGGTTACTTTGCTGGACGAAAATCAAGAGGTCGCCAGCACGGAGGGATATTTTTCAGTGCTGTGGCCATCAGCGTTAACCGTCGATTTTAAGCGGCGTAATCAGGTCGAGGTCGCTAATGATGAATATCGTGTTCCCATTGAATGCCACCTCAACCACCCGGCTGGTTTGAATTCACCCCAATCAATTTCGATTCAGGTGTTTGCGGAAGACAAAGAATATTTTCAGTCTGCTTTTGAATTAAATCCTGGCAAGAAAACCGAAAAATTTATCTTTCATCTCTGGCCATTTTGGGGAGATTACCGGATTCGCGGAGCGGTACCCCTGCCGAAGCATAAATTTTTCTTTGAGACGCGCCTGGTGGCCACCGTGGTGGAAACCCGTGATCGGAAACTCTTTGTCAACGGTGAGCCTTTTATTGTGAAAGGAGTTAATGTTCACAATTTTTTCCCACAGAGTCGATTAAAAACAGATCAGGCAATGAAGCTGTTAAAAGCCCACGGTTTTAATACGCTCCGCGGGGATTATCCGCCGCGCTGGCAGCTTGAATTAGCCCGGCAGAATAATTTGGGCTGGATGGTTCTTCCGGAATTTTCGGTCATTTCCTCTGATTCAATTTTTGCCCGTTTTGAAACCGACCCGCTGGGAGCAATGCAGTCGGTGGTGCGTCAATTTGTTTTGGCCAATCGCGAACAATCCAGTATTCTCTTCTGGAATAGCTGCAATGAGATCACCGGTAAGTTGGATGAAATACTGGTAAGCCTTTACCCGGTTTTTAAAATATTTGATCCGTATCAACGACCGGTCATTTATGCCAATCTCTTTGGACAGGATAACTGGCACGGTCAGGATTTAATGGGAGTGAATTATTATTTCAAACCGGGTCAAACTGCGTTGTCGCGCCAACGGCTGATTAAGAATAGCCTTTTAATTGGTTTCGCTCACAAATTACCGGTGATTTTTACCGAGTACAATTCATTTCAAGGACCGGTAGAACAATCCGGTGCAGCCGCCGTTAATCACCTCTGGCATGAAAATCTGGACGAAGGGATGTCCGGAGGCATTTTGTATCAAATTCGTGATGAAATCGGGAAACATCCCGGCCTGGTTGATCCGTTCGGGAACCTGAATATTCGGCAAACAATGAGTCAGGCGTTAAAAAAATATCATGCTGACGTTCAGATTAACGCTGAGAAACGCGAAGCGAATATTTTGTATTTAAAAATTACCAATGTTCGGCCGTTTACTATTCGTAGTATTATTTTAAAAGTTTTTATTCGAAAGGTAGAAAAAAAATTTCAACTGGCAACAGAAATTCGTCCCTTCAAAACAGTCTCCACCACGATTAACCTGCCACCCGAATTGACCGATTCCGCTGTTTTGGTTCAAGGTGAGATGGCTTACGAAACCCACTTTGGTCTTAGAAATATTCAGGAATTTAGGTTATTTTTTCCCACCGAAAAATAACCAGGTTCAGCCCTTAATATGTTCTGGGTGAAGTTTCAGAAATTCGCATACCCGCTTATTATCCCTCATCTGTGGAATATTCAATTTTATCAATCCCATTTCCACCTTCCCCCGGCATAAAAGTTGTTCCGTTTTCACGCCAGCTTCTTTAGCGCCAATTAGAACCGCTTTCACAGGTAAAATTGGGTGAGATTTAAAAGAGAAAAAGATAATGTTTGAAGTTCTAGACAAGGGGGTCAATCGATGCAAATCAGGTTACGAATTCAGTTTTTATGCTTCTTCTTCATTTTGTGTTCATTCCTGGCTCAACCCGTCAGCGCTCAACTGCGCATTTTACCACTGGGGGATTCAATTACCCAGGGCGAATTAATGATTATTGACGAAAACGCACCCCCACCGCTGTACAAACCCAACGGTTTACGCGGTCTTCGCGCCGACGGCGCAATGGGGGTGCTTGATGAGGGCCAAGGCGGGTATCGTTTGCCGCTGGAGCAAATGTTGATCGAGATGGGCTGGGATTTTCAAATGGTGGGTCGACGAACTGAGGGCGGCGGAAATCATGAAGGTTATCCGGGTTACATGACCAGCGATTTGCTGCCGATGCTGCCGGAAATTCTTGAGATTAACCACCCCGATTTTATTTTATTTCATATTGGGACCAATGATTTACCCAAACCCATTAATGCCGATAGCTGCTATAAAAATATTAAAAAAATGCTGGAAATAATCCATGAATTCGATCGCGAGATTACGGTTATCCTGGCGCAGATTATTCCCTGTTTAAAAAACACCAAACTGGGCCGCGAACGCTACCCGGAAATCATTAATTTGAATGACTTATTGGTTCAGATTCCGGAAGAATTCGATTTTGTTGACCTGGTTGATATGTGGTACCCCTTTGTGGAAACAGAAGATTGGGAAAACGAACTCATGAGCGATAGTTGGCACCCTAATAGCCGTGGCTATTATAAAATGGCAAAAATCTGGCGAGCAGAGCTGGAACAACTTGTCCCTGGCCGCTCACCCCTGCTGACCCACATTTCACCGGACAGTGGTTTTGTATTTCAAGCAGCTTTACAATGTAAAATCGATGGTGATTTTTTTCAAAATGGAATGACCATTTTTCTCGAATCGGAAGCAGAAGAACGAGTGCCGGCTTCTGCGGTAACTTTTCGTAATCCCAATCGGGTTTTGGCCACCTTCAATCTGATTGAACAGCCCACTGGTGAATGGCGGTTGTGGGCGCGTAATCCGAATAAGATGCGGAGTATTTATTCATCGGATGTTTATTTTTCAATCTTACCGAATCAATTTCTATTTGGCGGTTCCGTGAGCGACAGTCAGGCGGTGCCCATTTCGGGCGTAACCGTGACCTTAAAATCCGCCGCGACCACCCAAACTACCTTGACCGATGTAAACGGCAATTTTGAAATAGCAAATATGCCAGGACTGGTTGATTATACCCTTTCCGGTTACAAAGCCGGCTTTTCAATTCGTCCTGCTCAGATGATTTTTAAAAATGTTCAACAAAATTATTCCCAACTTAATTTTACGGCGCGACCGGTGGTGTTAGCCGGCTTTATTATTGATAATACCGGAACGGGTGTGCCGGAAGTGCGGGTGTCGCTTTCCGGGGCGACCATTGATTCCGCCTTGACCGATTCGACTGGTTATTTTCATTTTGTCAATTTAACACCCGGCCAACTCACCGTTACGCCTCAGAAGACTCACTGGGAGTTTAGTCCGCTGTCGCAGACGGTTAACCTGGACACAACCGATATTCGTATTGATTTTGCAGGCATTGACATCGTGACCGAAAGAAACATTTCCGGAACGGTACGAGATTCACTCGGCGTGGCGGTCGTCAATCTCCGGTTACAGTTAACAGGGGGAAAAATCTTAAAAACAAAAACCGATGAAAATGGGATTTATTTATTTGCCGGGCTTCCGCCACGTTTGAGTTATAAAATTCGCTCGGCTGAACCGTACACCGTGCTTTCACCAGATTCAATTTTCATTCCGAGTCTGGAAACCGATTTAGTGCAGCAGGATTTTACAGTAATCTCCCGCAAATTTCCGCCGCAGATTGTTGGCCTTAAATCTCAACAGATTCAGGAAGGCGAACCGTTTCAGCCAATCGATTTGAAACAGCACATTGTGGACCCGGATAATCCTGTTGAAAGTGTTAAGTGGACGATTACCAATACCAATCCCTTGATGTACAGTATTGGTTCGAATCATATCTGTCAGCTTCACATTCCGCATCCGGATTGGTACGGCCAGGTGACCGCGCTGTTTGTGGCCACCGACCGCACGGGATTGGCCGATTCAGCCCGGGTTCATTTTCAAGTCGTAAATGTGAATGATCCCCCGCGACCTTTCAGTCTCCACGCGGACACGACGGTCACGGCGGATGCCACCGGAAATTATCATTTTACCTGGCAGAAAGCGGTTGATCCGGACTCCAGCGATGGAATTTATTATTCGCTGGTAATTGGGAGTACCTATTCTGGGCTATATCATGACCCGATTCATGTTATTTCGGCCCAACAGGATACCGGTTTGACGACGAGGCTTGCGTTAGCTGCCGGACAATATTTTTGGGGGATTCTGGCTACGGATCAGAAATCGGGGCCCCAACCAGCTTTAAATGTCGGAACATTAGAAATCAGGTCAACCGCCACCATTGAATCCAGATTGTCGGGGTTACCCCAGGCATTTACCCTGCGTCAGAATTACCCGAATCCGTTTAATCCGACCACCACCATTGAATTTGATTTACCGGTAGCGAGCCAGACTGTTTTGGTGATATTTGATGAATTGGGAAAACAGGTCGTTCTACTGCAGGGGGGTGAATTGCCAGCGGGTCGCTATTCAATTAAATGGGATGGTCGTGATCAGCAGGGAAAAGCGGTTAGCACGGGCCATTATTTCTGCACGTTGAAGGCCAATCATTTCAAACATACAATTGAGATGAGTCTTATCAAGTAGCAGAAAATGGCATTTTGTTGTTTAACCGTCGCTTGCTCTCTGATTTGTTTTTTTTCACAAAGCGTTCAGAGAGGACACCGATAGAAACTCTCTGAA
>Ga0180437_10003628_pt1 | contig 22736 bp, 16 predicted proteins | sample SS_ome_4_FD_132410 | JGI IMG/M metagenome (GOLD analysis project Ga0180437, IMG submission 132410) | Hypersaline lake sediment archaeal communities from the Salton Sea, California, USA - SS_3_D_1 metaG | ecosystem: Environmental > Aquatic > Non-marine Saline and Alkaline > Hypersaline >...
GAAGCAGCAACGGCAAAGTCCAGGGCTCTCTGCGCGTTGTCCGGGTACGTACGCAGGCCATAGATCAGTCCGGCCACAAATGAGTCACCCCCGCCAACCCGGTCCACGATATGCGTGACGTCGTACAGGGGACCGGTGTAGAACCTGCCGCTGTCCCACAGCACACCTGACCATGTGTTGTGGCTGGCGGAAATCGAGCCACGCAGCGTGATGGCGATGGTCCGCAGCCTGGGGAAGCGCCTGGCCAGTTTCTCGCACACGTCGCGGTAGCGGCCGGCGTCGACCTTGCCCGCGCTCACGTCGGTGTCCGGTGCCTTGATGCCGAACACCTTGTCGGCATCTTCCTCGTTGCCGATGGCCACGTCGCAGTAGCCCACCAGTTCGGGCATGACCTCACCTGGCTGCTTGCCCCACTTCCACAGCTTCTGGCGATAGTTCAGGTCGCACGACACGGTCAGTCCCATCTCTTTTGCGGTCTGGACGGCCTCCAGGCAGACGCTTGCCGCCCCTGCAGAGATCGCCGGGGTGATGCCGGTCCAATGGAACCAGTCGGCGTCGGCAAAAACATGGCGCCAGTCAATCATCCCCCGCTCGATGGTGGCGATGGCCGAGTTGGCCCGGTCGTAGATCACCTTGCTGCCGCGCTGCATGGCACCCATTTCCAGGAAATAGATGCCCAGCCGTTCCCCACCCCGCACGATCTTGTCCACACCCAGGCCATACTGGCGCAAGAACTGGATGCACGCGCTGCCCAGGTCGTTGTCGGGGAGCCGGGTGACATAATCAACTGGCAGGCCAAAGTTGGCCAGCGAGACGGCCACGTTTGCCTCACCGCCGCCATAGATCACATCGAAAGAGCGAGCCTGTCCAAATCTCAGGTACCCCGGTGGCGACAGGCGCATCATGATCTCGCCGAAAGTGGTGATCTTTTTTGTCATGGTCCATGCCTCCCTACCTGCCCGCGTCACCCACGGCGATAGTCGTGCCGGAGCCTACCTTCGACTGCCGGGTTGACGACCCCTTGCGGCCAACGTCCGTGGTACACGTCAATCGTGATCTCTACGCCACTGCGGTACAGGTCGGCCACGCTTTCTTCAGAATTGGCACCCACGTGCGGCGTCAGGATCACGTTGTCGAACGCGCGCAAGGGCGAGTCCAGGGGCAATGGCTCCTGCTCGAAGACATCCAGTCCGGCTGCCCAGACTCTGCCGGCGTGCAAGGCATCAACCAGCGCAGCTTCGTCGATCACAGGTCCGCGGCTGGTATTTACCACAAAGACCCCTTCCTTCATCAGGCCAAACTCCCTCGCACCCAGCAGGTGATGGGTATCGTCCGTGAGAGGACAATGTACGGAGAGAAAGTCGGCGCGACTCAACAACTCGTCCAGCTCGACCTTTTGTGCTCCGAAACGGGCCATCGCCTCCTGATCGAGGTAGGGATCATAGGCCAGGAGGGTCATGCCGAAACCTCGCACCCGTTCGGCCAGGGCGCGGGCGATGCGACCGAAGGCTATGAACCCCATGGTGCAGCCCTTTGTGCGCCGGGCGGGCCGTGCCCCTGTGCGGTCCCAGCGTCCGTCGCGGATCCAGCGGTCCTGCCGCGCGACGTGCCGGACCCCGGCCATTAGCAGAGCCAGGGCGTGGTCAGCGACATCGTCGATGCAGTAGGAGGGTGCATTGCAGACCAGGATGCCTTGCTCGGTGGCAGCATCCACTGCCACGTTTTCGTACCCGATGCCCAGGCGCACGATGCAGCGGCATTGCTCCAGCTTCTGGATCACAGCCCTGCTGAGCAAGGGTCGCACCGATTGGATCAGGACCACATCCGTGTCCCTGGCGGCTTCCACAACGGCCTCGGGGACGCGATGCTGGCCGGCGATCCACTCGATGCCGTGGCCGGCCAATTCCCCGGTTATCCAATGGGGTGGCGCAAAGAGATCCTCGTCATAGTCGACCAGCGCGGCTTTGAAGGCGTGGTGTGCCATCGTGTTCATACACCCCCGTAGGCGGACAGTCCTCCATCCACGACAGCGGTTGTGCCGTGCACAAACCCGGCAACATCTGACAGCAGCAGGAGGGCCGGCCCGACCAGGTCCTCTGGCTGCCCAAAGCGTCCCATAGGCGTATGCGCAATGATCCGCTGCCCCCGCTCCTTGAGTTCGCCGCTTTGCTCGTCGACCAGCAGGAACCGGTTCTGCTCGGTCAGGAAGAAACCCGGCATGAGCGCATTGACGCGGATATGGGGCGAATACTCCTGGGAGACGTGCACGGCGAGCCACTGCGTAAAGTTTACCACGGCCGCTTTTGCCGCCGAGTAGGCTACACTCCGGGTCAGGGGGCGATCCGCCCCCATGGAGGCGATGTTCAGGATGCACCCGCGATCCTGTTCCACCATGTAGCGGCCGAATACCTGGCACGCCAGGAAGGTGCCCATAAAGTTGAGATCGAACACCCAGCGCACGGCGTCCTCGGGCAGATCGAAGAAGGACAGGGTTTCGCTGGTTGTCGCTTCTACCTTGGCGCCGCCAGCCCCATTGATGAGGATGTCGATTTGCCCGAAGGCAGCCAAGGTCTGCTGCGCCAGGGCCTGGAGCGAATCCTTGTCCAGCACATCCGCCTGCAGCGCAATGGCCTGTCCTCCTTGACTGACGATCTCGCTGGCAAGTTGGCGCGCTCTGTCGGTCCGGGTGTGCCCTACGATGACGACCGCTGCACCCTGGCGGCCCAGTGCCTCAGCCAGTGCCCCGCACAGCACACCGCTGCCGCCAAGGATCACGGCCACTTTCCCTGTGAAGTCGAATGCCCTGTCCAGATTCATCAGCATATCCTCAGCACCAGATCAATGGTCTGCCCAAGATGACTCGACGCGTTGTTCCGAGTAGCCAAGGGCCTGCGAGATCCGGAAGGCGGTCTCTACCACCTCTGTGGCCATGGGATTATCGAGCCGTCGAAGGGGCATGCGCGTGTCCGGGGCGGAAATGCTGACAGCGGCGATGACCATGCCCGTGCGATCTCGGATCGGTGCAGCCACACAGCGGACGCTGGCCTCGTATTCTCCCTTGTCCACTGCGTAATCCCGGGAACGAATCTCGTGCAACTCCTGCAGGAAAGCAGCCTCGTCCGTGATCGTGGCATCGGTATATGCTTCTAGGCCATGGGTCTGGATCCACCTCAGGATCTCTGCCTCGGGCTGGAATGCTGCCATCGCTCTGCCCAGGGCAGTGCAATGCATCGGTGCCGTGATGCCGATCCGGGATGCCATCAGCCCGACCGCATGTTGCGTCGCGAGTTTCTCTACATAGACCACCCGCAGCTCCCGGTCAAGCACTGCCATGTGGACAGTTTCATTGACCCGGTCGCGCAACTCTGTCAGGAATGGACGGGCCTGCTGCTTGAGGTCCAATTTCTCTTCCACCAGCGCGCCCAGGCGCAGCAGTTTCAGTCCCAGCCAGTAGCCTTCGTCGGTCTCTACCAGATATTGGCCTTGGAGCAAGTTGACGATGATGCGAAATGCCGTGGATTTGGGTAGCCCGGTGAGCGCGCAGATGTCTTCCAGCTTGAGAGGTGTGCGAGCATCGAGGAGGGTATCAAGCACATGCATACCCCGCTGCAGAGCCTGAATTGGGTACTTGCCAGAAGCAGACGGCTTGCTGCTTAGTTTCATCATAAGAAACCAAGATTTCATCTAGTGATACCACTATAGCACGATCCCGGCGAATTGTCAAGCGATCGAAATTCACTCATTTGCACTGAACCCAGACCGGTCCGCTTTTTTCCGCAAACCGGACCGGTCTTTGTCTATCGTAGCTCGTTGACAACCGGACGGAAACCTGCTAGAATCTACATACCATGGTAGGCGATGTCCGACAATCCGCTCCCGACCGGTTCGTCCGCCCGGCTCTGCTGCAGGAGCCCGTTGTGCGCGACGCCGGTGCGCCGGCCGGAGGCAAGATCCGCTGCCTGACCTGTGAGCGCCGCTGCGAGGTCGCGCCGGGTGGCTTGGGATGGTGCCGGACCCGGCGCCACCAGGGCGGCGAGCTAAAGACGCTGATCTACGGCGCAGTTTCCTCTCTCTCCTGCAACCCCATCGAGAAGAAGCCCCTCTACCACTTTTATCCGGGTACGCTGGCGCTCACCAGTGGCTCCTATTCCTGCAACCTGGACTGCCCCTGGTGTCAAAACTATCACATCAGCAAGGCATTGCCGGGCGGCGGCCGGTACATGGCGCCTGAGGATTTCGTCATCGAGGCCCTGACCCGCCGATGCCAGGGCACCTCCATCAGCTTCAACGAGCCGACACTCTCCCTCGAGTGGTCGCTGGACGTATTTCGGCTGGCGCGCGAGCGAGGCCTGTACAACACCTTTGTCAGCAACGGGTACATGACGCCTGAGGCCCTGCGTCTGCTGGCCGAGGCGGGACTGAATGCCATCAACGTCGACGTCAAGGGCGATGCCTGGGCGGTGAAGCAGTACTGTGGGATTGACGTAGAGAAGGTGTGGCGCAACTGCCGCCTTGCCCGCGAGGCGGGCGTCTGGCTCGAAGTCACCACGTTGGTGATCCCCGGGGTGAACGATGCGGACGAGGTCCTGCGGGATATCGCGGGTCGCATCGCCGTCGAACTGGGGCCGGACGTCCCCTGGCATGTCAGTCGCTACTACCCGGCCTACCAGTTTGCCGCCCCGCCCACGCCAGTGCCCACCCTGGAGCGAGCCTGGCGTATCGGGCAGGAGGCGGGCCTCCGGTTCATCTACGTGGGCAATGTCCCGGGCTCAGCAGATGCCCGGCACCGGCTGGAGCACACCTACTGCCCTCACTGCGGGATGTTGCTCATCGAGCGTTGGGGTCTCGAGGTCACCGGCTACCACCTGGAGCGCGGGCACTGTCCCAATTGTGGCCAGGCACTGCCTGGCGTGTGGGCAGACGTCGTTCCCGGCGGATAGCCTCAAGTCCCTTCAATCAACCTGTCCAGGTCGGCGGTTCTTTCCAGCAGACCGTAGTTGAGCATCGGCACGATCCCTTGGCTGGGATGTTGCCCGCAGCCCTGTAAGAACCGGTCCAGGCCCTGCTTGATCGCCTCCCGGTAGGCAGCGCCATCAAAGACCAGGGCCCGGACCGGGCCCGGCTGGAAAATGACCCAGTGCACGTTCTGGCCATCACGAAAGACGTCCACGCCCTGGGTGATGCCGGCACAACCGGTGTCACCACACGAGCAGGTGATGATCCAATACTCACCACCTTGTTGCAGGGTCAAGGTCAACTGGTAGAGATCCACCCCCCGCCCCGGGCCGGCAAGCGGTTCACCGTCGATCAAGATCTCGGCCCACGCCCCTCCTTCTGGGATGACCTGCGTCTCGATCTCCAGCCTGTTTGCCTGACCATGCCCCTTCCGGTTCACCAATCCCCAGGCCTTTCGCCACCTGGCTGCCATCTCGGTGTTTTTGTCGAGCAACGTGCCAAACAGATTGGCCCCGCGCAGATCCACTCCCTCCAATGAGGCGCCTCGTAGGTCGGCGCCTCCCAGGTCGGCCAAGCGCAGATCGGCATCCTGGAGGTGAGCGTGGCGCAGATCGGCCCCGCGCAGGTTGGCGCCTTTTAGGTCAGCTTGACACAGGTTGGCATCAGCCAGGTTGGCGTCGCGCAGGTCAGCCTGGCGCAGGCTGGCATCGCAGAGGTTGAAGGTGCTCAGATCGGCGCCGCGCAGGTCCATCCCCTCAAAGTTGCGCCCGCCGGCTTGGTAGCGTTCGTATAGTTCTTCGTTGTCCACGACCTCGATCCTCTTGGCAGTCAAAGGTTTATGGAGCGTCCCGGGGGCCAGCCGAGGAGGTCGCCCTCTGCTTGGTACTGCGCATCGTAGCGGGACATGTCGCTCTTCTGCTCAGCCCCCTATCGATCCTGAGGAGCGGCTTTGCGTACGCTTTTCCCAGGCCGGACGAAAGCGCCCGCGTACGCGCCGTTATCCTTCGGTACCCTCTTCCGCAGCGGCGGCATGCTCCACATCGGCAGCCTCCTCGCCGACCGCGGCATCCGCGGCTGCCCGTCCCCGCTCGAACAGGGCCTCGGTCTCGTTCTGCAGCAGGACCCACAGGCTGTAGATGCCCACCGCCGTGCCGAGGGGCACAGCGAACACGTTCAGCACCGAGAGGAACAGGGCCAGGTAGCGGGCCCAGTTGCGTCCCTGCAGCAGCCCGACGCCAGCAATGATCTCCGGGACCGACAGCAGGGCCACGCACCCGCCGGCAGCGCAGCCAAAAGTGGTCAGGACCACCAGCGCCTCGGCGGTGCCCTCGAGGGCGTAGGCCAGCAAGCCGGGCGACACGGTGACGGCCACCACGATGGCTGCACCGGCGATCCCCAGGACGCCCATGGCGACAAACAGGATGCCGACGACGGTTACATGCTTTTGCATCTCCTCACCCTCCCCTGTGCGTAGATGAGGACATTATACCACACGACGAAGGACCTGTCAGGTCTTGCAGATCAGGCCTGGGTAATTGCGGGGAAGATTACACACAATCTACAAAAAACCTCCACCAGATCTCCACAGATTCCTGGTACAATGGCATCATCAACACCAAGCGGAGCCCATGTGCACAGGCGAGCACAAGGGGCCGCAATACAAACACAGGAGGGTGTATATGAAACGTTTTTGGAAAGTCGCAGGGATCGCCACGTTGGTCGCGGTCCTGGGTGTGGTGGCGGTCGGAGCCGTGGCCTATGCGCAGGATGATGGATCGGGTGGGCCATTCGACTTTGGTGGCCGGTTCCGGGAGGCCGTCGCCGGGATCCTGGGCATCAGCGTCGAGGAATACGACGCCGCCGTGGAGCAGGCCCAGACACAGGTCGTGGACGAGGCATTGGCAGAGGGCTGGCTGACCGAGGACCAGGCCGAGCGGATGCAGGAGCGGCTGGACCGGGGCTTTGGGATGCGCGGCATGGACAAAGGCTTCATGGGGCCCAGGATGGACTTTATGGGGCGCGGCGGCGACTCGATCGTCGGCATGATCGCCGAGGAGTTGGACATGTCGGTGCAGGATCTCCTGGCCGAGCTTGAGGATGGGCAGAGCCTGCGTGAACTGGCCATCGAGAAGGGCGTGGACGTGGATGCGATCACCGCTACGTACTTGGCCGAGCTCGAGGCGAACCTGACCCAGGCTGTGGAGGACGGCAAGATCACCCAGAACCAGGCCGGCTGGATGCTGGAGCAGGCCACGGAGAGGGTGCCCGACCTGTTGGACAACACCTGGGAGGGTCAGTTCCACCATGGTTTCCCGGGTGGCGAGCGACCAGGCGGGATGAGGGGCTTCCCTGGTCAGACAGATGCATAGCCGCCAGAAGCTCCATTGAGCAAGTACGGAGAAGGGGGGTGGTTTAGCGCACAAGAGATAGGCCACACAGAAGTACTTGCACCAGCAGTGTAGACGGGGAGTCCTTCGGCCGACAGAGGCGAGGGACTCCCTCGCTTTTTCATGTTCCAGTCTATCTGCACAAACTGCACCCTCTTTCCATCAGATCTCCACGAAATCTCCACACCTTTCTGTTACCATGATGCCTGGTCCTCTGCAACGGATCGAACAACTACCATGCAGGGAGGAGGGAATTCCTATGTTTCGCAAACGACTCTTGTGGATCTTGGTGCTGGTCTTGCTGGTGGGCGCCAGTGGTGCCGGCCTCTTGTACTACAACAACGTCTACCTCCATGCCCAGGAAACCGGCGAGGAAGAGACGATCGCCACCTACACCGTGAGCCGGGGCGACCTGGCCATCACGGCCAGCGGATCGGGGACGTTGATTCCCACGACCGAGCGCGACCTCGGCTTTCAGAACAGTGGCGTGTTGGCCGAGGTGCTGGTCCAGATGGGTGACCAGGTCGAGGCCGGGCAGCTCCTGGCACGTCTGGACGACGCTGACGCCCGGGACCAGGTAGCCCAGGCCGGGATCAGCCTGCGCCAGGCGGAACTCGACCTGGCCTCCCTGAGCGAGGAGATCGATGCGGCCGATCTGGCCGCAGCCCAGTCCAACCTGTCCTCGGCCAGGGCCAGCCTGACCGCTCTGACGTCACCACCGGCCGACCAGGATCTGCTGGCCGCCCAGGAGAACCTGAAGAGCGCCCAGGAGGCGCTGGCCGACCTGCTTGACGGTCCCGACGAGGACACGGTGGACAGCGCCAAGGCCGACCTGACCCTCGCCGAGATGAGCCTACGCACCGCCCAGGCAGCCTACGACCGCGTGGCCTACCAGCCGAACGTGGGGGCCACCCAGGAGGCCATGGACCTGTGGGAAGCGACGACCAACTATGAGAAGGCGCAAGCCGACTACAACGAGGCGCTGCAAGGCGCCACCGCCGACGAGATCTCGGATGCCCGGGCGCAGGTCGCCCAGGCCCAGGCCGAGTTGGACGCGCTGCTGGAGGCGCCGGACGCCGACGAGGTTGCCGCTGCCGAGGCCCAGGTGACCCAGGCTCAGGCCGAGTTGGATGAACTGCTGGCCGGGGCGACGGCCAAGGACCTGGAGGCAGCCCAACTGAACGTCGACCAGGCCCAGTTGGACCTGGCCAGCGCCCAGCGCGCCCTGGCCGAGACGCAGCTCCTGGCCCCCTTTGCCGCCACGGTGGTGGCCGTCGATGCCCAGGCAGGCGAGTCGGTGGGCAGCGAGACCTTTGTCACACTGGCCGACATGCAGAACCCGCAGATCGAGTTCTGGGTGGAAGAGGCCGACCTGGCGAGCGTAGCGCCGGGCAATGCGGTGAACATCGTCTTTGAGGCGCTGCCCGACGATACCTTTGCGGGCGAGATCCTCAGCGTGGATCCAGTGCTGGTCGATGTGGACGCGACGACGGCCGTCCAATCCTATGCCAGTGTGGACCTGGCCAACCAGAGTGGGTCCGCCCATGCCGTGAATCTCCTGTCTGGCATGAATGCCGAGGTGGAAGTTATCGCCGGCGAGGCGCTCAACGCTGTGCTCGTGCCGGTCCAGGCACTGCGGGAGTTCGGCCCTGAACAGACCGAAGGGGGTCAGTACGCCGTCTTTGTGGTGCAGCCGGACAGCGAGCTGGAGATGCGCATCGTCGCCGTGGGGCTGAAGGACTTTGTCAACGCCGAGATCCTGTCGGGGCTGGAGCCGGGTGAGGTGATCAGCCTTGGCGCTTCGACCAGCTCGAATACCTCCACCACGCCAGCGACCGGTGACCAGGAACCGATGGCGCCCATGCCCGGAATGCCGATGTTTGGCGGGTAGGGATGTGCTGCCTGATGCGTGGTCCGTGTTGATTTCCTTTCACGCACCACGCGTCATGGTTCGCGCACCGCGCACCACGGAGGGAGAACATGAGCGAGAAACTGATAGAGATCAGCCAGTTGACCAAAGTCTACGGTATGGGAGGCGGTTCTACGAAGCCTGACCGGGACGGCTCCGATAAGCCCAAGCAGGATGGTTCCGCCGGGTCTGGGCGAGAGGGCTCCCCCGAACGTGAGCGAGGGGTCGCCGTCCACGCGCTGCGCGGCGTCGACCTGGAGGTAGGGCGCGGCGAGTTCGTGGCCATCATGGGGCCTTCGGGTTCGGGCAAGAGCACGCTGATGAACATCCTGGGTTGCCTGGACCGGCCCAGCACCGGCCGGTACGTGCTGGACGGCGAGGATGTCAGCCGCTTGAGCAAGACCAAGCTGGCTGGCGTGCGCAATCGCAAGATCGGCTTTGTCTTCCAGTCCTACAACCTCCTTCCGCGCCTGACGGCGGTCAAGAACGTGATGTTGCCCTTGCTGTACAACGGGCAGGAGCATTTGAGTGACGCGGAATGTCACAAGCGCGCCATCGCCGCCCTGGAGTCGGTGGGGCTGGGCGACCGCGTGGGGCACCGGCCCAACGAGATGTCGGGTGGGCAGCAGCAGCGGGTGGCCACTGCCCGGGCGTTGGTCAACCAACCGTCGATCATCCTGGCCGACGAGCCGACGGGCAACCTGGACAGCCAGTCCAGTCTGGAGATCCTGGAGCTCCTGCACCAGCTCCATGACCAGGGGGTGACCATCGTCATGGTCACCCACGAGCCGGACATCGCCGAGCACGCCGGCCGGGTCATATTTCTGCGCGACGGGCTCATTGTTTCGGACAAGCTCAATGGCAAAGGGCGGGGCAAACTTGCAGTTGGGACCCGGTCCACGCCGGCGGCACTGGGCGGAGTGGGCCCCTCCGCGCTACACGCGCCGGAGCGGGCGTTGGCGGGGAGGGCGCGATGAACGTCCGACGGACCTTCAAAGTCTCGTGGGAGGGCCTGACCCTCAACAAGGTGCGATCGTTCCTGACGACGCTGGGAGTCATCATCGGCGTGGCGGCCGTAATCGTCATGCTGGCTGTCAGCGCTGGCGCCGAGGCCGAGATCGCCGACCAGATCAACTCCCTGGGCGCCAACCTGATCATGGTCATGCCCTCCTTCACCCGGGGAGGTTTTGGTGAGGGAGGACCTCCGCCGGGCCTGTCCTACGACGACATCGAGGTCCTGGCTTCGGGCGTGACCGGCATCAATGGCGTCTCGGCTGAGGAATCCACTGCAGAAGTCATCAAGGCGGGGACGACCACCCTGGAAGACATCTCGGTCGTCGGTACGACGTCAGGGTTTCCCGACGTGCGGGACTATCAGGTGGCGGCGGGCCGGTTCCTGATCGACGAGGACAACGATCGGGAGAACAAGGTCGTCGTCCTCGGCTACGACATCGCCGTGGAGCTTTTCGGCAGCGCCGCCGATGGCGGGACCAGTGCCCCGGGCCAAAAGATCAAGATCGACTCGACCCAGTTCACGGTGGTGGGTGTCATGGCCAGCAAAGGGGTGGTGGGCAACACCGACTATGACGCGCGGGTGTACATCCCCATCACCACCCTGTTTGCCAAGTTCCGTGACCAGCGATTCGGCCGTGACACGGTGCGCCTGGTCTACGTCTCGGCCGAGAGCAAGGAGACGATGGATAGCGTGATGGCGCAGTTGCCAGACGTGCTCTATGGTCTGCTGGGCACCGACGCGACGTCGCCGGGCTTTACGCTGACAACGCAGGAGAACATCATCGACGCCCAGGCATCGACGACCGAGGCCTTTCGCAGCCTGTTGGGCTGGGTGGCCGCCATCTCGCTCTTGGTGGGCGGCATCGGCATCATGAACATCATGCTGGTCAGCGTCACCGAGCGGACGCGTGAGATCGGCCTGCGGCAGGCCCTGGGTGCCCGTCCCCGCGACGTGCGGCTCCAGTTCCTGCTGGAGGCCATCGTGCTCAGCCTGGTAGGCGGGCTATTGGGCGTCCTTGCCGGTGTGGGCGGGTCGTACCTCTTCAACTCCCTGGGGACGATGCGCACCGAGCTGGTGCCGGCCTCCATCCCGCTGGCCTTTGGCGCGGCAGCGGTGGTGGGTATCTTTTTCGGCTACTATCCCGCCACCAAGGCGGCCCAGTTGGACCCGATTGAGGCCTTGCGAAGGGAGTGAGCAAAAAACAAAATGGGCGAATCTGCAAATATACAAATGAGCAAATACGTAGCTCACGATTTGCAGATTTGCCCATTTGCCTGTCTGCTTCTTTGCGAATTTGACGAATGGAGGTAGAATATGAAACTGTGGAACTTGGCACTGATTGTACTGCTCGTCGTTGGTATCCTGGCCGGATGCGGCGTGGCTGCTGCACCGCCCGCCGGTGAGGACTCATCGACTGCTGGGGCCGCATCTGCTGCTGACGTCGCCTCGTCGGAGGGGCAGGAGCAGTTGGCCCAGGCCCTCGAGGAGGCCGCGGCCAATGAGAGTTACAACAGCGCGGCGCTCGACGTCTCGTACGAGGGAGCGCTGCCAGCCAGCAGCCAGCTTGTGCTCGGTATCCTGGAACTGGAGGGGACGGAGAATGCCGTCACCGCGGAGCAGGCCAGGGCTTTGCTGCCCCTGTGGCAGGCGATCCAGTCGGGCTCGCTGCAGAGCGACGCCGAGACCAACGCCGTCCTGAAGCAGATCGAGGGGGTGATGACCGATGAGCAGTTGGCCGCCATCGCTGCCCTGCAGCTCACCTTTCAGGCGATGGGGGCCTGGATGCAGGAACAGGGACTGGACTTCGGCCCGCCTGAGGGTGCGCCATCTGGCGGGGCAGAGGGTCAGGGTCCCCTGGGCAACGTGAGCCAGGAAGGGCGGGAAGCCATGCGCGCCACGGCTCAGGCGGGCGGCGGCTTTGGTGAGGGCGGTTTCCCCCAGGGTGGTCCCGGTAGCTTGGCTGACATGAGCGAAGAGGAGCGGGCGGCCATGCGTGCCACCGCCGAGGCCGGCGGCGTGGACCCTGGCGGCGGCCGGCGCGGTACCGGCGGGGGACAGCTTTCCTTTTTGTTCCGACCTTTGATCGAAATGTTGACCGAGCGGGCAGGAGAATAGCCCACTTTTCGCCGCATCTCCATAGAATCTCCATATTCTTCTGGTATGATGTAGTGTGTTGATCAGGAGTCGACTGGACAAGGACGGCAGTGGAGGGTTAGGGATTCCATGTTTGACAGTGCAGTCCAGCGCCGGGCCGCGCCAAAAGTGGATCACGGCGACTGAGGGTAGGATCGATGCGGCGTTTCGCTTCCATTCTGTCCCTGTTTACCCTGGCTGCCAGGCGCATCTGGAGCCAGCGCTTGCTCATGCTCTGCCTTTTGCTGGGCGTCGTGGTCGCCGTTGGCCTGCTTTCCAGCATTCCCCTCTTTGCCGACGCCGCGCAGAACAAGCTCCTCCAGGGTGAGCTGACGGACACAGGTAGCTATCGCGAGCCCTTTTCCTTCCTGTGGCGCTACATCGGCGCCTGGCATGGCAACGTGACCTGGGAACAGGTTGGACCGGTCGATGCCTACCTGAGGGAGCAGGCGCCGGCCATCGTCGATCTCCCGCTCGAGACCCAGGTGCGCCACGTTGCCACCGACAAGATGCGCCTCTTTCCCACCCAGGACGCAGCCTTTATCCCGGATGAACCGCTCCTGTGGGCCAGCATTGGCTTTATCGCCGGCCTGGAAGATCACATCCAACTGGTGGAAGGGGCGGGTTGGGGGACCGGGAGCGAGGGTGCGCCCGGGGAGCCTGTAGAGGTCCTCGTCAGCCGCAGCACGGCCGAGACCCTGGGCCTGCAGGTCGGAGAGCGCTACACCCTGTTCTCTACAGGCCAGGAACAGATCCCCGTCCGCATCGCGGGGGTGTGGCAGGCAGTGGATGCCACCGATCCCATCTGGTTCTACCAGCCTGATGCCTTTGACGAAGTCCTGCTCACCAGCGAGAGGGCCTTCTTGGACCAGATCCTGGCGGAGAACGCACCGGCGGCGCTGGACGCGCCTGTGGCCACGGCCATCTGGTACCAGATCTATGACGGCAGCCGCGTCCGCCCGGCCACGGTGAACGGGCTCCTGGAAAATGTCGCCGTGGTCGAGGCCCGGGTCACCGCCCTGCTCAACAACACCACCCTCGACGCCTCGCCCGTGCCTGCTCTGGAGAGTTACGGCAGATCGGCCAACGTCCTGACCCTGGTGCTGACCATCTTTAGCCTGCCGGTCGTCGGCCTCGTCGTCTACTTTATCAGCCTGATCGCGGGCATGGTCGTGCGCCGCGGGCAGAGCGAGATCGCCATCATGCGCAGCCGGGGGATCACCCGCCCCAGGATCGTCAACCTCTACCTGCTGGAGGGCCTGCTGATCGGGGCCCTGGGCCTGGCGGGAGGGCTGTTGCTAGGCCGCTGGATGGCCCAACTGATGAGCCGCACCCGCACCTTTCTCGACCCTGCCCTCCTGACCGGCGGGCTCCTGGCCGGCAACGCCCTCCCGGGCAACGGCGGGTCTGTCCTGGCCGGAGGGGAACCCCTGGCCATTGTCTTCACGCCGACCTCCGTCGGCTACGCCCTGGTGGGCGTCGTCCTGATGCTGCTTGCGCTCTTGATCCCGGCCCTCATCGTTTCCCAACACTCGATCGTCACCCTGCGCTGGGAGCAGGCGCGCGCGCTCCTGGCGCCCCTATGGCAGCGATACTTCCTGGACCTCTTTCTGTTGGTGCTGCCCCTCTACGGTTGGTACCAACTGAGCAAACAGGGTACTATCGGCCTGGGTTCGGGAAGCAACGACCCTTTTTCCAACCCGCTGCTCTTTCTGGTGCCCGTGCTCTTTTGCTTTGCGCTCGGCCTGCTCTTCATGCGCTTCTTCCCGCTGCTGATGAAGGGCCTTACCTGGCTGGCAGCCTGGTTGCCGGGCACCACGCTCCTCCTCATGCTGCGCCAACTGGCCAGGTCCAGCGCGCTGTACGTGGGGCCGCTGCTGTTGCTGACCCTGACGGTCAGCCTGGCCACCTTTACCGCCTCGATGGCGGTGACCCTGGATGAACACCTCTGGGACCAGGTGTACTACAAGGTGGGCGCCGACCTCAACCTGGCCGAGCTGGGCGAGAGCACAGAGGAGACCGAGGGAACCACGCTGGTGGGACAGGAGGAGGCTACGGACGAAGCCGGCGAGGACGAGCCCCTGTGGCTCTTTTTGCCCGTCAGCGAGCATCTCAGCGTGAGCGGCGTCCAGGCCGCGGCCCGGGTGGGCGACTACAGCGCCACAGCCAACATCGGCGGCCGCCAGCAGGCCGGGCAGATCCTGGGCATAGACCGCGTGGACTTTACGCAGGTGGCTTTCTTCCGGCCCGACTTTGCCTACAGCGAGTCATTGGGCGCGCTGATGAACCGGCTGGCCCTGGCGCCCGATGGCATCCTGGTGAGCGGCAATTTTCTCAGCCAGCAGGGGCTGACCGTCGGCGACCCGCTTCGGTTGACGGTGGGCGTGGCCGGCGACTATGCCGAGGCCGAGTTCACCATCGTCGGCGCCCTGGGCCTGTTCCCCACCCTGTATCCCCAGGATGGCCCCTTCTTTGTCGCCAACCTGGACCACATCCACAACGCCCTGGGGGGCGCCTACCCCTACGATGTCTGGCTGGCGACGGATGCTGCCGTGGACAGCGGTACAATTGTGGAGGGCGTGCGTGACCTGGGCCTGGTCGTCGTCACCGCCCAGGATGCCCGGGAGACGATCCTCGTCGAGCAGACGCGCCCCGAGCGGCAGGGGTTGTTCGGCCTGTTGTCGGTCGGCTTTATCGCCGCTGCCCTGTTGACCGTGATCGGGTTTCTGGTGTACGCCGTCGTCTCTTTCCAGCGACGCTTCATCGAGCTGGGTATGTTGCGCGCCATCGGCCTGTCGACGAGACAGATGGCCGCCTACCTGGCTGGCGAACTGGCGATCCTGATCCTGACCGGCGTAGCCCTGGGAGCCGGGCTGGGCATCTGGGCCAGCACCCTGTTCATCCCCTTCTTTCAGGTCGGCACCGACAAGACGGCCCTGGTCCCGCCGTTCGTCGTCCAGGTGGCCTGGGAGCAACTGGGGATCATTCTGGTCATCTTTGGTGCGATGTTTGTCTTAGCCGTGGCGGTCCTGGTCCTGCTGCTGGCCCGCATGCGGGTCTTTGAGGCGGTGAAGCTGGGTGAGACAGTATGAGATCTGACGCATTGCACAAGAATCCATCTGAGAGAGGCTCTAGCCCTCGTCTCGAGGGCGGACAGGTGCAACTGGGTGAGACAGTACGAGAGAGGTAGTTTTATGGCACGAATCACCACACATCATAGCAACCTGAGGTGGATCTGGTTTCTGGGCGTGATGGGCCTGCTGCTTGTGCTGGTGGCAGGATGTGGCTCGGCGGGATCGGAACCTGCGGCTGCGGATGCCACACCCACGCCCCTGCCGACGCCCATCGTCCCCGAAAAACCGGTCTATACGGTCCAGGCCGGTACCGTCGTCCAGACGCTCGAGTTCACCGGTCGCGCTTCTCCTGTGCTGGAGCAAGAGCTGTTTTTCGAGACGAATGGCAACGTCAGTGAGGTGTTCGTGTCCCGGGGCGATTGGGTACAGGCCGGGGACGTACTGGCCGAGCTGGACATCGATGATCTGGAGAAGCAACTGTCGCAAAAGCAGATCAGCCTGGAGACGTCCGAACTCAAGATGGAGCAGGCCCAGATCGACGCCAGCAGTGCGATCACTACGGCTCTGCAAAAGCTGGAGGAGGCGCAGGATACCCTGGCCAGTGCCAAAACCAGCTCGACCAACGACCTGGTGGAGGCGCGGGCGGCGGTGGCGAGCGCCGAGGTCAGCCTGGAAAACGCCAGGCTGAGCCTCACCCTCACGCAGAACAGCGACACTGTCTCCAAGAACGTGCGGGAGGCCGAGTACGAGGCCGCATGGTGGGAGGCGTTCTACGGCGAGTGCCTGCAAAAGTACGAGCATGGCGAGATCGACAAGGACCGGCTGGACCTGGAGTGGAACAACCTGGTCACGGCCAAGGAAAAGCTCGCAACGGCGCGGACCCAGGCGACCCTGGCCCTGAGTGAGGCCGAAGCCAAGGTCTCCCAGGCCGAAGAAACCCTGCGCCAGGCCCGGGTCCGCGTGGCCGAGCTCCAGGAAAAGCCTGCTGTGACCGACGCAGAGGCTGCCCTGGCCCAGGCCGAGCAGGACTACGACCAAGCCGTTGCCGATGCCGATCCCGACTCGTACAACATGAGGCTGCTCGCGCTGGACCTGGACCAGATCCGGCTGGACATCCAGGACCTCGAGGACCAGATCGCCAACGCCCGGCTGATCGCCCCTTTCGAGGGGCAGATCCTCTCCCTGAACGTCCAGGCCGGCGATTCGGCTGTGGCCTTTGACACGGTTGGCGTGCTGGCCGATCCCAACGCACTGGAGATCACGGCCGAGTTGGGCAGTGAAGAGCTGAGCCAGATGGCCCTGAACCAGGAGGCGGTGATCACGCTGCGCGATCGTCCCGGCGAGACGTTCCAGGGCACGGTGCGTCAATTGCCCTATCCCTACGGTGGTGGCACGGTGGACGCCGGCGACGACGACACGGCCGTCCACGTGGCCCTCGAGGGGGAGGTAGACCTGGAACTGGGCGAGCTGGCGACGGTGAGCATCGTCCTGGAGGAAAAGGAGAACGTGTTGTGGCTGCCCCCGGCGGCTATTCGCACCTACCAGGGACGCGATTTCGTGGTCGTCCAGAACCCTGACGGCACGCAGCAGCGGGTGGACGTCCTTCTGGGCATCATCACCGACGAGCGCATCGAGATCGTCGCCGGCCTGCAGGAGGGCCAGACCATCGTCGGCGAGTAGGGGCGCAGCATGCTGCGCCCGTACAAAACAAATGGATGCTGCGCCCATGCAAGACAAAGGGGAGTTCGGTATCACCATCAATGGAACCATTCATTGTCTGTGAGAACCTGGTCAAGATATACAAGGTCTCCGGCCTGGAGGTCGTGGCGCTCCAAGGGCTGAACCTGGAGATCCAGCCGGGCGAGCTGATGGGCATCGTCGGCGCGTCCGGCTCGGGCAAGAGCACCCTGCTCAACATCCTGGGCGGGCTGGACCGTCCCTCGGCCGGCCGGGTGACGGTTGGCGGCCGCGACCTGCTCAAGGCGCAGGCCAGCGTCCTGGATGAATACCGCCGGACCGAGGTAGGCTTTGTCTGGCAGCAGACAGCGCGCAACCTGGTCCCCTACCTGAGCGCCCAGGCTAACGTCGAGCTGCCTATGACCATTGAAGGTGTGCCCCTGGGTGAGAAACGGGACTGGGCGCAGGAGCTGATGGAAACCGTGGGCCTGTGGGAACATCGCAAACACCGGCTGGCCCAGTTGTCCGGGGGGCAGCAGCAACGGGTGGCCATTGCCGTGGCGCTGGCCAACAGGCCCCAGATCCTGCTGGGCGACGAACCGACAGGGGAGGTGGACTCGGGCACAGCCCAGGAGATCCTGGCCCTGTTCCGCCGGCTGAACGAGCACCACGGCCTGACCACCATCATCGTCACCCACGATCCGCAGATAGCCAGGGCGGTGGACCGGGTGGTGACGATCCGCGACGGCAGCACCAGCAGCGAGACGGTGCGCCGCGTGGCTGACGTGGAGGCCGCCCTGGCGCAGGGCGCGCAGGAAGCATCGGCGGCGATGCACGTCTACGAGGAATTTGTGGTCGTGGACGCGGCCGGCCGTCTCCAGATCCCACCCGACCTGCGCGCCGAGTTGGACATAGCCGACCGGGTGACGCTGGAGCGGACCGACGGCGGTATCCTGATCCGGCCCGCAGCCGGATCCCGGCCGGTTGCTTTGCCTGCCAACCAGGTTTCCGACGAGGCAGAAGATGAGCAGCTACCCTCCCGCCGCACGAGGCTGGGGGGCTGGCTGAGGCGCGTGCGACGCAAAACGTGAATCGTTTGGAGGTGGATGCGTGAAGAGGAAATCCAGGGGGCTGATCTTGTTGGTCGCCATGTTGCTGGTGGCCTGTGGGCCCACCGCTTCGCCGGAATCGGCAGGAGACCTTGCCGATACATCGGGCGACACTTCGACCGGCGATCCGGCTGTGACGACAGGGAATGACTCGGCAAGCACCATCCTCCGCTTTGCCGTGTCTATGGTGGATCAGAATCGCTACGACAGCCTGATCGATGCCTTTGAGGCCGAGCACCCGGACGTGCACATCAGCACGGTATCGATCGAAGAGACGCTGGGCACCGGGCCCATGGGCGCTGACTGGCCCGACGATGCCTACCTGCTCCTGGCCGCAGCGGCCGACGTCATTGCAGCGCCGGCCACCCGCGAGGCTGTGCAGCAGGGGGCACTGCTGGACCTGGCCGACTTTTTCGAGTCGGACCCGAACCTGAAGGCCGAAGCCTTTTATCCCGGCGTGCTGGAGAGCGTGCAGTGGGAGGGCGGCACCTGGTCGCTGCCCGTCGAGGTTACCTACCCGCTGATCTACTTTGACAAATCGCTGTTCGACGCGGCCGGGGTCGCCTATCCCGAGCCGGGCTGGACCTGGGATGATTTCCTGGCCACTGCCCAGGTGCTGACGGTCGACGGTGGCGACGCCGCCAGCCAGTGGGGGTTCGTCCAGCCAGCCTTCGACCCGGTGACCTTTGTCCAGGCCAAGGCCGGGTTGCTGTTCAATGCCGACGCCTACCCGCCGACGGCCCGGCTGGACGATGCGGCCGTGGTCGAAGCGGTGCGCTGGTACACCGATCTGTTCCTGACCCACAAAGTAGCACCGTACTATTCCACATCGGACGAGGGTGGTCCCGGCGGGATGTTCCGCAATGAAGGCATGCGGCTGCTGGAGAGCGGCCAGGCAGCCATGTGGTTCACGGGTGGTGGCATGTTCCAGGTGATGCGCCGCGGTGCGCCGGACCAGCAGCAGCAGCAGACGACGACCGGCGCTGTGCCCTTTCCCGTGAACAACTCCGGTGACCACACCACACCGGCCACGGTGGGTGGCCTGTCGGTCAGCGCCGGTACCAGGAAGGCGAACCTGGCCTGGGAGTGGATCAGCTTCCTGGCCCAGCAGCCGGCGGGACAGCGCGGCCCCTTCAACGCCCTGTCCACGGGCACCGTGCCCGCCCTGCCTGCGGTGGCGGTCGCCGCCGGCTATTGGGACAGCCTCGACGAGGATTTTGCGGCGGCCCTCGAGTATGCCATCGAACATGCGGTCATCGATACCTACGATGGCACGGGCTACGACACGTTCCGCGAGGCCGTGGTGGACGTGATGGACAGCGGAACAGCCATCGAAACGGCGCTGGCCACCGCCCAGACCGAGGTGGAAGCGGCCATCGAAGCCGAGGTGGCTGCCGCCCCGACCCCGGTGGCAGACCTGATCGTGGCTGAGGAGGAGCAGCAAGCCCTGGACGCTGGAGCGGTGATCGTCGACTTTGGCCTGAGCCAGGGCCGGGGTCGCTTTGGGCAGCAGTCCCTGGCCACCCTGGTCGACCAGTTCCAGGCGGCGCATCCGGACATCGTCGTCGAGGTCGATACGCCGCAGGGGTTTCGCGGCCAGCTTGGCCTGGCCGACATGGCTGCCGAGTACGACTGCTTTCAAGCGTCGCCCAGCCTCGATGACGAGTCGCTGGCGGCCATCGTGAACATGGAGCCCTTCCTGGCGACCGATGGATCCATAAGCAAAGATGACTTTTACCCCTCCGTGTTGGAACAGTTCACCTACCAGGGGCAGTTGTGGGGGCTGCCGGGCAGCGTCACGGTCAGCGTGATGAACTATAACAAGGACCTGTTTGATGCCGCTGGCCTGGACTATCCCAGCGTGGACTGGACGACGGGCGATTTCCTGGAGATGGCTGTGGCCTTGACCCAGGGGGAGGACGGTAACAAGCAGTATGGCTACGTGCCCAGCGCCTCCGGGACCAACGACCTGGTCAGCTTCATGGACCGGCTGGGCGTTGACATACTGGACGAGTCGGTCGATCCGCCGCGCCTGGTGTTGAATGCGCCAAGTGTCGTTGAAGCCTTCCGCTGGTACACCGGCCTGGCGACCCAATACGGGGTGCAGCCCCTGGTGAGCGAAGACACGGGGGACTTTGAGGGCGGGCGGGGCCGGCAGGCTCTGATTGACGAGGGCCGCGCGGGCATGTGGATGGATAGCGGCGGCGGCTTTGGCTTCCGCATGTTGATTGGCCCTGGTGGACCCGAGCAACAGGCGGATCTAAACGTAGGCGTGGTCCCCCTGCCCGCCGGGCCAAACAGCGCCGGGGGCAGCGGCTTCCGGTCGGTGGACGGCTACTTTATCTCGGCGCAAAGCGATGCGCGGCAGGCTTGCTGGACCTGGATCACCTTCCTGACCGAGCAGCCGAGCGCGAGTTCGGGCCTGCCGGCCCGCCAATCGGTCGCCGAGTCGGCGGCTTACCGCCAGGAGGCTGGCGCCGAACTGGCGGATGCCTACCTGGCCAGCGTGAGCAGTGGCAGCCGGGCCTCTTTCTTCCAGCAGTTGTCCGACGAGGCAGGCTGGCTCATGTTCGCCACCAACTGGCTGTCGGATGCCTATAACAACATCGTCGCTGGCGAGATGACGGTGGAGGAGGCGTTGAACGAGACCCAGGAACAGGTGGACGCCTTCCGCGACTGTATCATTCTCAACGATGCTCTTGGCGATCAAGAGGCGCTGCGCGCCTGCCTCGCAGAGGCCGGCGGCCCGGCGCCAGGTCTTCCCTAGTCAAGGTACACCGGATGACGAACGACGGCAGGCAAACGAATGCGATCGTACGCACCCAGGGGGTTACCCGCATCTACCACCTGGGCGCCCGCGAGATCCCTGCCCTGCGGGGCGTCGACCTGGCCATTGGCCCGGGCCAGGTCGTGGCCCTGCGCGGGCGCTCCGGGTCGGGCAAGACGACGCTGCTCAACTGCATCGGTGGCCTGGACCGGCCGACATCGGGCCGGATCTGGTTCGAGGGGGCCGACGTGACCGGCCTGTCGGAACGTGCATGGGTGGATCTGCGCCGCCATCGCATCGGCTTTGTCTTCCAATCCCATGCCCTGCTGGCCACCTACACGGCCCGGGAGAATGTGGACCTCATGCTGCGCCTCGCGGGGGTGAAACGACGCCAGCGGCAGCAGCGCGCCGAAGAGGTTCTGACCCTGATGGGCCTGGCAAAGTGGATGGAGCACCGGACGTTCGAGCTGTCTGGTGGCCAACAGCAGCGGGTGGCCATCGCCCGGGCTATCGCCCCGCAGCCGTCCCTCATCCTGGCCGACGAGCCGACCGGCGAGCTGGACACAGCCACCGGCCAGCAGATCCTGCACCTCTTTCGCCGCATCGCCGACGGGGATGGGACGACGGTTCTGATCGCCACCCACGACCTGGCCGTGGACGCCTTTGCCGACGAGGTCTACCACCTACAGGACGGCCGCATCGCCGGCAAGCAGGCCGGCGGACGGGCTGCGCCTGGGCCATAGCTGCTGACACCAGACCGGTCTACTCTGCTCCTGCTCAGGCCAGTCCGCGACTGGCCGGGAACGGGGCAGCGGCAACCGCGCCGGCCCAACCGCGAGCAATCCCGCGGGCGAAAGCCGATAGAATGAGGAAGGAATAGGTCTTATGCGAAAACTAGTCTTCGTGTCGTTGCTACTGTTCTCCGTCCTGCTCGGCGTGGTGGCCTGCAACCTCGCCGAGTTTTCGGCGCTCATCGCCGAGCCGACGCAAGTCGAGGCGCCGGCCGCGGAAAGCACGGAGCCCACACCATCTCCGGTGGTCATCGTCGTAACCCCTACGCCACTGCCTTCTACCCCGCTACCTGTCGCCGGCAGCGGTGAGCAGGTGGTAGTCGACCCCGAAGAGCAGTTGGTGATCGACGTCTATGCCCGGCTCAGCCCGGCGGTGGTATGCATCACCGCCCCGCAGCAATTTGGCCAGTGCATCGGTTCGGGATTTGTCATCGACGCGGAGGGATACGTCGTCACCAACAACCACGTGGCTGAGGCCGCTGACGAGCTCCTGGTTACACTGGTCGACGAGCACACCGTGCCGGCCGAGGTCGTCGGCACCGATCCCGGCAGCGACCTGGCCGTCCTCAAGATCGACGTGCCCGCGGAGGACCTGGCGGTGGCCGAGCTGGGGGAATCGTCCACGCTGCAGGTGGGGCAGCGGGCCATCGCCATCGGCAACCCCTTTGGCCTGGAGCGGACGGTCACCACCGGCGTGATCAGCGCCATAGGGCGGACGCTCTCCCGCGATGACAGCGACTTTCAACTGGCCGAGTTGATCCAGACCGACGCCGCCATCAATCCCGGGAACTCGGGCGGCCCCTTGTTGGACTCCCAGGGCCGGGTCATTGGCGTCAACACGGCCATCACCTCCGAGAGCGGCGTCAATTCGGGCGTGGGCTTTGCCATCCCGGTGGACATTGTCAAGCGCGTCGTGCC
>Ga0180437_10003630_pt1 | contig 22726 bp, 18 predicted proteins | sample SS_ome_4_FD_132410 | JGI IMG/M metagenome (GOLD analysis project Ga0180437, IMG submission 132410) | Hypersaline lake sediment archaeal communities from the Salton Sea, California, USA - SS_3_D_1 metaG | ecosystem: Environmental > Aquatic > Non-marine Saline and Alkaline > Hypersaline >...
AAGTGATAATACCGAGAGAATAGTAGATTTTGAAAATGTACAGATTTTCGATGGAAAAAGACTTGTGGATGATCGAATAATTGGAACAGTTGTTGGACTTGCTAGAAGCAGTAACATGCTCTCTTCTGAAAAGATCGTCCTTGGAATAGCACTTCAGGAAGATGAAGGCTTTATTAAAGTTTCAGGTCGCTCAACTGAAAAACTAGTGAGTAAAGGCATAAGCATCGGAAAAGCACTTAGTGACGCTGCACAAGGCATAGAAGGTGTGGAAGCAGGTGGGCATGATATAGCTGCAGGCGCAAGAGTACCTTTAGAAAAAGAGCAAGAGTACATAAAATTAGTACGTAAAAATATAGACAAACAATTTGCAAAATCAGAGTCTGTTAAAAATGTCCAAGACAACGGATAAGTTGATTGAACGAATTACAGGAAAACTAAAGATTAAGTACCAATCCCCTAGTTTTGTGGATGAGATAATTCTTCATTTAAAGGAAAAAGGGACGGAAGATCATACAGCAGTAAATATTACTTTTGAACAAAACGATGATGATTTCTTAAAGATAAATATCGAAGCAACAGAGTCAGTTGAACCTTTTCTTAAAACTCTTGATACGCTGCTAATTCAAATACGTGAGAAAGAAGAAATCGACAATGAGAAAAAGCGTCAGTCAGAACAGAACAATAAGCTAGCACTATGATTGTTAAATTTAAACCTAATGATTTAATATTAAGAACTCACAAAAACAAAGAATGGTGATTTAAAATGTCAGTTAAAAAGATAAATTTCAATGAGACCGAAGTAAAAAAGATCCTGGGTGGATCCATTAGAATATTTTTCACAAAGGATACTGTAGGAAGTAAAACGTGTATGTTTGTCATGGGGGATTTTGAACCGGGCGAAGGATTAGATCCCCATGCCCATGATGAACCTCCTCAAGATGAGGTTTATTACTGTGTGAGTGGTACGGGAACTGTCTGGTATGGCGATGACGAAAAAGAAACACTAATTGGTCCTGGTGATGCATTATGGATACCTAAAGGGACAAAACACTATATTCGAAATACAGGTAAAGAAAAGCTAATTATGGCGTTCTTCTTAGCACCAGGAAGATAATTCACCTATAATATTAATTCCTAAGTTTAGGGAGTTTGTCTGAGACTCACCAAAATTTTCTAATAAACACTCCATCATTTTTTATATCTGCAGAGAAACAAAACTTTTAAATTCTTTTCACATTCGATATCTTACATCATTAAGATCATTTATGGAATAAATGACGATCATTTCAATAATTGTTGAGATATCATCGTCCTTTGAAATGTTTATGGAGGATAGAAGTTGTCTAAGCGACGTAGACGGACTGTAGACAAATGGAAGAGTAAAGAGTGGTATCAGATTCAAACACCAAGTTATTTTGGTAACCTAGACATAGGTGAGACTGTTGCGGGTGATCCAGAAAAAATTGTGGGTAGAAGGATCGAAACCACATTGTACGACATTACTAATGATTTTAATCAAATTCATGTGAAGTTGCTTTTTCAAATTAATGAAGTGAAAAACAAAATTGCTTATACAGAGTATCAGGGTCATGTTTTCACACGAGATTATCTACGTTCCCTCATCAGAAGAGGTAGTTCCAGAATTGATGGTATTTTTAATGTGACGACGAAAGACGGCTATACTTTAAGACTCACAGCAATCGTTCTTACTCTATCACGTGCTAAGACAACACAACAACACATAATTCGGAAAATCATGGAAGATATTATCCAAAAGAAGGCAGAAGAACTTACATTTCAACAATTTGTACAGCAAGTTGTTTTGGGAAAGGTTGGCAGCGAGATCTATAATGCAGCGAAGAAAATAACGGCTTTAAGAAAATGTGACATCATGAAATCAAAAGTGACACGGGTACCTGATGTAATTCCCGAAGTTGAGCCTGAGCCTGTATCTGAAGCAGCAGCATAAATATATATTTAAAAGTCTGATTCAAACATTTACTGACTTCTCAGCTGCTCATACCAACCAGGTGGTTTTTTGGATCCGAAACTGCGCACACCATGCTCTAAAAGTTGAGCTATGAGACGATCTGCATACTGAGAAGAAAGTTCACCCTGTTCTTTCAAAAATTCAATTATTTCTTTTGCCTGCGCTTCATTGTCGCAACGTCTCAGATAATCAATGACATCGGGCATATATCCTGTAAGATCATGTCCTGATACAGCTGCAGCCTCTCCAGTATTTGTATCAGAGCGATAACTACTTATGCGCACTTTTGAAGCTTCTAATTGAAGTTCCTGATAAATAGATGGATATTTCTTCTTGACCTCTTTGTATTCCACAGGAATCCCACAAGCATTTGTTGTCGTCAGAACAGTTCATATGGTAATAGCCCTATATATACTTCACTATCCGAAGTAAGATTGCATGTTATCTAAAAATTGTGCTAATAATTCATGGTGAAGAAATAGTCATTTTCAATTTTCTACAAGCCTTCGTTCTTTAATCAAGGATTCTCTGCGAAAATTGAGCTGGATATGATCCCAAGGCATCTCATCATATAAAGAAAAACGATTTATATACTCTTCTAATTTGATATTTGCGTCAGATAAAGCCTTTCTCCAACTACCAAGAGAAATTTGACCCTCTGCTACAGTTTTTATTACTTTGCTCAAGTTCCGATCTCCGCGCGAAAGAAGGGCTTGTATTTTGCTCCATCTAAAGTCGAGAAATTTTAATTCAATCTTTGGAGCAAATTTTCGTAAAGCAGATTCAAGAAACCGTTTTTTTTCTCTAAGAATTTCAATTGGTGGATGTGGATCCCACTGAAATGGTGTATGTGCCTTTGGAACGAACGGATTAATACTTAAAGATAAACCTCTTTTAAATTTCAGTTGCGAGATTTCCTTTACCTGCTCAATTATCCCGTTCAAATCAGATTCTTCTTCCTTTGGAAGCCCTATTAAGTAGTAAAACTTGAGATGTTTAATTCCATATTCTGCTGAGATTTGTGCAGCTCTAGCGATATCATCATTTGTCATGTGCTTTTTTGTACAAGATCTAAGTGTATTAGTGCCTGTTTCAGGAGCAAATGCAATTGTTTGTTGTCCACTAGCAGTAATTGCCTCAATAAGCGATGGAGTAACACGATCAGTTCGTAAAGATGAAAGAGATAAGTTTAAACCAGAGTTAACTATATACCAGCAAAGATCTTCAAGTCTTTTATAATCAGATATCGCAGCACCAATCAGTGATACTTTCTTAACGCCAGTTAACTCAATCCCTTTATCAACTATTTTCTCTAAAACAGAAAGAGATCTCTCTCTATAAGGTCTGTTTGTGTATCCAATAAGGCAAAAACGACAACCATGGCTACATCCTCTTGATATTTCCATGAGAAATGTTTTTCCAAATGCCGGAGAGACCTTATCTTTACGCTCAACCAATGGGACAATTTGCTGCAAAGGATGTAAGATATTGTCCATTTCATTTACCCAGACACTTTTGATAGTATCCTGATTTAGCGATGGCAGATATACGCCAGGCATATCCAATAATTCATTAAGACGATTTCTGGGATTCTTAAACTTCAAACAGTGGTCAATGATCTTATCAAGTACTGGTTCTATATCACCAACCACTAACAAATCGAAAAAATCAGTTATAGGTTCGGGATTAGCAGAAATACACGGTCCGCCACCAATGACAAGAGGATATTCTTTATCATCTCGTTCTCTGGCATAGGGAGGAATGAGAGAATCAAGAAGCATTTTAACGATATGTGGGTAATCAGTTTCAAACTGTACAGAAAATCCAATAAGATCAAAATTTTTAAGAGGTTGGTTTGACTCTATTGAAGTTGGTTGCGCTTTTGTGTAAGGTAAAAAGACACGCTCACAAACCACATTATTTCTGGAATTAAAAAGATGTTGGATTAGATGGATAGCAAAAGAACTCATTCCTATATGATATTTATTAGGATAGCATAGTGCAACTCTAAGATCCATTTTTCGCCAATTTTTTCTAACCAAATTGCGCTCTTTGATTAGTTTCATCGTTTTCATTCAAAAACCCTGCTTCCAATACATGCTATCTTAATTCAAGATTAATTTTATCGTACCGCAATATAGTCCAAATGATACCACTATTAATATTCATGTTAAGGTAAGAATCAAATTCTAAAAGAGGGATTTGAATTTGATGGAATTTGATCCTCGAGCTATTACAATCCGATTAAATGCTATAGGAAACGCCATGGATGAACTAAACAACAATGTGAGTAATATAAGTAAAAAAAACATAGATAAAACAATGCAAAACTGTGATATTTTGCTCCATTTAATAGACATCTTTTGGGAATATTATTCCTTGAACGCGAGGTCTTTTCCTGAAGAGATATACAAAAAATTCCAAGGATCTCTTGTGGAATTGCTCGTAGAGATCTATGTGGGTCTTTCAGCGTTTCAGAATGCGGTACTGTCTCCTACTATTGCAATTTCATTGATAAAAAAATATAATGAGTCTTTCCAAATCACGCAAGAGCAATTATGTCTTTGTAATGACATGATTCCTGCTACAGAAACCGATTATCATCATAAACTTGATCCTAGAATAAGAGAAGACCGAATTACTGCCTTATTGGAGGAGTATTCGGCAAACTTAGGGGAATGTCCATATTATACCCCTGAAACAAAATCAAAATGTTTACTTGAACCAAGAGTTGTTAAAATCATCGATTGCGAAGGAAAATGCTTTGTTAATGGTCTTTGTTGTCAAATGATAAGTCAAGTTAGCGAAATAAGGAGTTAGTTTTCAAATACTAACGCCACTCCGCCGTTTCTAAATCTTGACGAATTTGAAGGAAGGAATTTGCAGAAACATCTCGCGAGACTACTATCTCAGATCCAATCGCTGAACTTGGGCCGATTTTCACTCCAGGCATAAAACTAACATTAATTCCAGTCTTTACGTTATCGCCCATGAAAATACCTAACTTCCTTCGTCCACTGTCGACACGTTTTCCCTTAATAGTAACTTTTATCGTTTTATTATCTAGCCTTAAATTTGCTACTTTTGTTCCTGCACCAAAATTGCAGTTCTCGCCAATTATTGAATCTCCAACATAAGAAAGATGTCCAATACGTGTGTGATCAAGTATTATACTGCTTTTAATTTCGACTGCATTACCTATTCTTACGTCGTTTCCAACAAAAGTATATGGTCTGATGTAATTATTAGGGCCTATTTCAGAATCCATGCCAATAAGTACAGGTCCTTGTATGTATGCTCCTGCACGAATTATTGAATTCTTTCCAACACCAACAGGACCTTTTAAACTCGCTCCTTCCTCAACTTCACCTTCAATTCTTAATTTTGATTCTTTTAATATCTGCTCATTTATTCTAAGAAGATCCCAAGGTAATCCACAATCCACCCACCATTGAGATAGAATGTGTCCATAGAAAGAGAACCTATTATCAATCAACTTTTGAATCGAATCTGTGAGCTCATATTCGTCTCGAGAAGATACAGGGGTCTCTTTAACTGCATCGAAGACTTGAGGAGGAAGGATATAGATGCCTGCATTAGCAAGATTACTTGGGGCATTTTCTGTAGCGGGCTTTTCTACAATCTTCTTGATGCGACCAGCAGTATCCATATCTACAACCCCATAATTTGAAGGATCTGCAACCTGTGTTAAAGAAAAGATTGGTGTACTTTCTCGATCGTATGCATTGAGTATCTCTTCAAAATTCCTTTCGCTTGTGATTATATCGCCGTTTATCAGCATGAACGTTTCATCTATGAATTCTTCCACAAATTTTAAGGCGTGTGCTGTGCCTTTTTGCTCTTTTTGTTCAATAAGCGTGATTTTCAAGCCTTGAAATGATTGTGCGGATATCTTTTCAAAATAATTCTGCATCTGAGTTTTCATATATCCGATCACAACGATGATTTCCGTTATTCCACAATTTTTAAGCGCTGTGATGGTATGCTCAATGAGCGGTTTTCCACCTACTGGAATAAGCGGTTTTGGTCTGGAGAGAGTAAATGGATCCATGCGCGTACCCTTTCCAGCTGCAATTATAACTACCTTCATAAAAATCCCTCAATAAAGGCATTTTCCTCTCTTCTGAGGTCTCTGGCAATAACTAAGCAAAGCAAATAAGTTAATCATCTAATCTATGTTAAACAATTCCATTTTATTCTTTCTCTAAATTAAGAAGTTGCTTTAATAGATATGATTAAATAGAAAACTATGGAAAATTTTAAAAAGGGCGTCTGTGTGCCACGTCCTTATAACAATGGAACGAAATCTTACGAATTCTTGGTTTGCACTTAAACTGAGTTGATAATGATGAATTATGTGATAGGATCCTCTGGCAAGGGCGGGACTGGAAAATCGAGTTTTATGGCTTTAAGCTTGAAGGTATTACTTGATCTAGGGAAAAAACACATTTTAATAGTTGATGCTGATCCTGACTCAAATATACCAGATTTGCTGGACACACCAGTTCAAAAAACAGTAGGCGACGTTTGTTGTGATTTATTGAACCGTATGTCCCAGTTGCCTCCCGACTTTAATAAAAAGTCCCACATAGAATCACAACTGTTTGAGGTCGTTTATGAAGGTGACGCTTTTGATTTGTTAGTTATGGGGGCATTAGAGCGAGAAGGATGTTTCTGTTATATTAATACTGTACTTACGAGTATTCTTGATAATTATATTGGAAATTATGAATATATACTCATGGATATGCCTGCAGGTTTAGAGCATATTGCACGAAGAACTGATCGCAATGTTGATCATTTATACGTAATAACTGACGCTTCAAAGATGGGGCTTCTAACAGCACTTAGAATTAAAAAACTCTCACAAAAATTGAAGATAGAATTTCGGGAGGTTTATCTGGTAGCGAATCGAGTTACCGAGGAAGCACTAGAGTATATTCAACAATATGCCGAAAAAAATGGTTTGAATCTTGTGGGACATATCCCTACCGATCCATTTGTTCAAGAATACAATCTTTTGGGTAGATCACTTCTGGAACTTCCTAAAGATTCTTCTGCATATCAATCGGTGTATGAAATACTGAAGAAAACCATTTTGTAGTCATTCATAATAAGAGTAAAATTCAAACATGGTAAAGATGAGATTATTCTCTTCTTCTTGCATGTTCCCAATTCTTTTGTTTAGTGAAGTATCTTGAAAACATTGTGAAGCAAATGCTTGGTAAATTCTTTTCTGTACTATTTAGTGTTATGTAACGCAATATATGATTGATTGCAAAAATTCCTGCATATTCAGCATGAACGCTACTAATTTTTGTGAGATTATCACCAGAGAATGCCATATCTAAACCTTTTTTAGTATTCCAGATAATTTCAGTAAATATATTCGGAAATATTTCTCGTATGATCGACCATCTATCAGACGTTTTTTGTATCTTGGCGCCTATAAAAATAGACAATTTTTCTTTATCTTCGTCCTTCAAAAATTTGAATGGCTCACTTCTATGGGTTAAGACATTTTCCATCATTTTGGATTTTATATCATAATTCTTGTCGAAAGGTTCTTCATTCTTAATCATTCTTTCAATAAAATCCAACAAAATATCAACAAATGCAACAAGGTCTTCACCAGGAACTAAATGGACTCGCTCTCCCGAAAAGTAGTAGTTCAACTCCGCCTCGCTCTCATCACCAAATTCATCACCGAAGAAAGAATAAGAAATATGGATATTTACCTGAGGGAATATTTCAAAGGTAATTGTCCAATCTTCACCGAGACCGATGTTGTCCATTTTTCCTCCGATATCATTAATTATAAAACCCCTCAACTTATCGATTGCTAATTCTTTAAATAATGAATATTTTGTTTTGCTAAACTCTTGTAATTCTTTGTCGTGAGGGCCTCGGATACCAATAGCATCTATTTGCCCTATTTTCCATAATTTTCTTTGTTCTCCCAATTTATCTAACCTCCGCAAGAAGACTCCATCCGCTAGGGTGGGGTAGTTCACGAAAATACAAAACTAAGCAATGCTAGACTTATTGCAATGAGAGCGAATACTGTTTCTATTATAATGAGCGCTTTTACTAACTGTTTTTCAGTCATTGGGGTAAATTTAAGGAGCCCATGAGCGACTGCAGGATATTTTGGTGGTTCAAGAGTACCATCGGCTCTGATTTTTGTATCGCCATACAGTTTGCGACCTTGAAATTTGACTGTAGCTTTCATTAAAAAGTCGATGATGTAGGGAATAAACAAGATAACAAGGTAGAAAGTAAGTTGAGAAACGAGGGCAACACACGCTAAAACGGTTCCTATTGTTAATGTAAGGGTATCTCCAGGAAAGGTCTTGCTAGGGTACCAGTTATAAAAAATGAAGCCAATTAATGCACCAGTGAATGGCATCAAGAGCGTTAAAAACGATACTCGTCCGGATATTGTGAGAATTGCGGCTAGTGCTGCAGATGTGATGATTCCAAGGCCAGTCTCAAGACCATTGAATCCAGCAAGCATGTTAGTTAAATTAGAAGAGACAACTACAGTGAATGCGATAAGGATGAGGAAAAGCCAGCCTATATCTAAGGTTCCTAGAAAGGGTAATGTTAATTTTGTGTCATGGAGTACAAAGTAGAGCGGAATACTCGCAGCGGCACAAAAAATTGTTTTTTGCAGTTGCGAAATTGTTTTTAAATCATCGAAAATGCCAATCAATGTAATCAAGGAAATTGTGAACAATATGGCAATTAATTGGAGTATATTTAGTAGATCGAAAAAGAAAATGGGAATAAGAAGGCTTGCAAAAATTGCTATGACAGGAGCAATCCCCCCAAAAGTCGGTACCTCTGTTGGTTCATTCTTATGTACGTCTATACTGGTATATCCTCTAGTAATTAGGAATCTATTTATATAAGGCGTGATTAAAAGAGTGAGCACAAACGCAACTGCGACTTCGCTGATTAGAATAGATACCAGCATAATAATCATCATTAAAGTCCTATAAAATGAACAAATGGTTTATTTTTCTAGAATTTACATTAAAAGACTTTGATGCAGTAATCATTCATGCCTTTAAGATTCTTTCGATACCTTCTCAATATGTTTAATCACTTATTAGGAGCTTAATAGTTATTCTTTTCGCTAAGATGAAAAACTGAAGTATGATTTCATCATATCAAAAAACAAACGAGAAAGTGACGGTTGAATTAAAAAGGATTTTATTGCTATTGGCCAAAGGTATTTTAAGTCTGTTCTTAAAGCCCTTTCAATCCTTTTATCAGATCTATTCATTGAAAGGAGAATTACGTCAAGTTCTAGATCATTCATCCTTTCAAATAGTTCCTTTCTTAATATCCATTTCCACCGGATTTCCTTTTGAGTTAATGACATTTTAGCGATTTTTTCGTACTTTTCTAATTTCTTCAAATAATCTAGCTTTTCATTTACTGTTGATAGTGCATCTTCGATGATTTTTACAGCAACTTCAGCAGATCTCATAGACGGTGCCATCCCAAAACCTAGGGTGGGATCCTGAAATCCTCCTGCCTCACCTATAAATAAAAGGTTTTTATAAACGAGAGTCTGCGTTCCAGCACCACAAGTTACAATACCTGAAAACGTGCTAATTTGTTTCCCGCCTTTAGCAATCGATTGAAAAAATTTCAATGTCCTTTGAAAATAGTGTGCTAAATTTAATTCCAAGTGTTTAGGACGTGCAGACACTGCAACAGTAGCAGTTTCATCTGAATGGCCTATAATGTAACTATAGCCCATGGGAGCAATTTTCTGAGAAAAGGCTCCGTGGATCTCCATTGGCTCTATATCGATGTTTTCCATAACCGCCCCATAACCGATCCCCTTTGGCTCAAGCACATCGACTCCAAGTATTCTTCTTGTGCGACTACTAGCTCCATCTGCAGCTAGTATACAACGGGCTTTATACTTCGCACCACCAGATGTTGTAATTTCATTTATTGTTTTGCCAAAGCCTAATTTTCGAACCTCTGAAGATGTTCTTATGTTAGCGCCTGCCTTAAGAGCTAATTTATGCAGGAATGTATCAATTGAATGCTCTGCGCCTCTATAATGTAAATATAAAATCGGTTTTTCGAAGCGAAAAGGAATTACTGACTGACTTGGAGTCCATAAAAGGGCTTTTTTAACTTTATATTTCAAAGGTACACGAATAGGAAGGGTAGGAATTTCAAATGCGGGAAATCCTTGCATTTGAAGTTTATTGTGAGCACCTAAGTTCGTATTCTTCTCAAGAACGACTACGTTAAAGCCCTTTTTACTTAGAAGCGTTGCTGCAGTGAGCCCTGCGATTCCTCCACCGATGATTGCTACATCATACAATAAGATCGCCCTTTAACATTAATGAAATAGATATTTTAAAGATAATTGCTCCAAGTTTGTTTGAAGACGCCAGAATAGGGTTGTTTATGGGAGAAGGGGTTAATTTCAAAGATTTTCTAATTCTCTTTTTTCGAAAAATAGTATTGCGACTCCTAAGAAGACTACAGCATAGATCAATGCTCCAACAATTGAAATGATTATTTCTTGAGGGGTCATCGGGATTAGAGTCCCTAAATCAGTAACATAGAAGAAAGGGCTAGAATATGCTACAATTGGCGCAAATGAGGCGCCAACGGAGAGCAAGATTAATAGGAGAAAGATTACAAAAGATGCAACTGCTGTTGGAACCATTTTGAGAAAATAACTTGAAACAAGAACTGTCAAAGAAATCATGATGAATGCTGTGAGAACACTCGAAGCAAATGCCCTGAAGAGTAGGACTACGTTGTAATGGTTTCCGCTAAGAGCAAAGAAAATGATGTCTGCAAAAATAAGGGAAATTATAGTTATCAAAGCATAGATTAAAACTAACGATACTGACTTCCCAATAATTATGGTGCGACGAGGAATTGCTCTCAAAACGAGTGCCATCAATGTTTTGTTTTCATAATCTTCTGAAATCACACTCAGTCCGATGAAAATACCAAGATAATAAGCAAGGGCTTGAGGTATAAAAAGTCTTAAGGGATCATCAATTTCTACTAAAATGCCAGCAAGTGATGTTATCGCCACAACGAAGCTAATAATAAGGAAAAATCTGATTTTCTGTGCGTATAATTGAAATTCTGTGCGTATGACTGTAAAAGTCGTCATAGTGCGTTTCATACTCCTTATTTTCAATTCATGCATTATTCAGCTAGAACCGCTCATATAATCTAGCAACATTTCTTCAAGTTTAGTTTCTTCTTTTGTAGCGAGATTATCCATATTTTCTTCTATTACAAGAATTCCGTCTCGTAATACACCAAATCTATCGCACAACTGAATAACTTCACTTAGAATATGAGTGCTAAAAAAGACCGTTACGCCCTTTTCCTTATTTAACGTTTTTAATAATGTGTGAATCTCTCTTCTGGCTATTGGATCAAGACCTGAAGTCGCCTCATCTAATATTAGGACTTTAGGACTTTTTAGCAAGGATTGTGCAATACCAAATCGCCTATTTAGTCCCCTTGAAAGAGTACCTACTTTTGAGAGTTTGTACTTTGATAAATCTGTTAGTTCTATTACCTCCAAAACACTATCTTCCAAATTTTCTTTGATTCCATCCAACTGTCCAATATACATAAGAGCCCGAAAAACAGAAAGAGAAGGATAAAACTTGAACTCCTCGGGCAATACTCCAGTTATACGTCTGATTGACAGAGATTCTTTTACAATATCAAAACCCGAAATCGCACCAAAACCACTTGTGGGTCTTATCAGTCCTGTAAGCATGCGTATCGTTGTGGTTTTGCCAGCTCCATTCTGACCTAAGAACCCATAAATTGATGCCTCAGGGACGGATAAATTTATTTCCTTTACTGCCGTTTGATCTCCAAACTTTTTAGTGAGGTTCTGCGTTTCTATCATTTTTAATCTCTAGATGCATATGAAGGATCATATTATTTTAGATTTTTGTAAAGAGACTTGAAATAGTCCAATTTTCTTTTAAAAAAGCGAAATTTGAACAATCTTTCTTTCTCGGGAAGTTGAGCGCGCAATATGAAAAAAGCAATGCTTAGTGAAATTGCGGATATTATTCGACCAAAGAACCACTCGGGTGCACCATTTGCATACAGATCCCCAAAATCTCTAAAACCCATCAAATCATGAGTAAAAAACCAATAGTGTTCAGTAATCACGGGTATAAAATATGCCATTGAAGTAGTTAAAAGAGCAATCTGTATACTTTTCCATAAACCAACTTCTCTAAAGAACAACATTGGGATTACAAATATGCAAAAAACACCAAGAAAATTATCGGTCAGAAATGAATTAACAGCATCCCATGTTAAAAACTGAAGCAACTGCAGAATAACAGGGACAGGGATATCTTTACCACTTTTTGCATATGTTTCTGTCAAAAGGATTGTTGCAGTGAAACAAATAGCTAAAACTAATAGTAAAAATGTTAAGATCAAATTGAAACGGCCTTTGATCCATTCTATTTTTTTTACTTTGTCAGTCTTTTGGCTCGTGATCTCTATAAAAACCATTAAAACAATTGTCAAAATACTAGTCACAAGTTCCCAATGCCAAAACATTTTCAAACCTCTTTGATTGTTTCATTAACAGTTAGTTGGCGAAAAGACCTCCCCTCAACTTATAGAGAGATGACTCGATGTAGATATTTAAACTCAATGATCTATACTAAAGTGATAAACCGCACTTACAAATATTGTTATATCCCACCACACAACAGGCGACGATTTTCTCTACTCAGTTATACCATAATCAATCTCAATATATCAAATCATTTCTAAAGACTACATAGAAGGAGTTATGATGGAAATTCAGACTTTAATTAGAAAATATGTTCTCCTTAACGCACTAAAGTATAATGGACAAGCAAAACTTGGTCCTTCAATTGCAGCCTTATTTGCAGAAAATCCAGAATTGACATCTAAGGCAAAAGAAATCAAAAACATCACCATGGCGGTTGTTGAAGATATAAATCGCCTTTCACCAGACGAACAAAAGAGAGAAATAGAAAAGAATTATCCGGAACTTCTCGAAACTAAAGAAGAGGAGAAAGAGAAGATCAAACTTCCACCATTGCCTAATGCTGAAAAATACAATTTAATAGTTACACGATTCGCTCCTGCTCCAAGTGGTGCACTTCACATTAGTCATCTATTACGAGCTCTTTACCTAAGTTATAGTTATGCGGAAATCTACAATGGTAAATTTATTCTGCGCTATGAGGACACCGATCCAAATCGGATCGATCCAAAATTTTATGATTGGATCGCAGAAGATCTCAAAGCAGTTGAGATGATATGGGATGAGATAATTTTCGAATCTGATCACTTTGATCTTTATCTCGAAAAAGCTGAAGAATTACTCCAAAAAGGGAGAATATATGTCGATACTTGCACTCAGGAGGAATTCAGAAAATACAAAACAGAAATGAAAAACTGCCCTCATAGATTGTTGAGTGAAGAAGAACAAATTGAAAGATGGAGGAAAATGCTTGACGGTACTTTCGCCGAAGGAGAAGCAGTCGTTCGATTGAAGACAAGGATGGACGACAAGAATCCAGTATTACGTGATCCGCCTCTCCTGAGAATAATTGACACCCCACATCCTCGAACTGGCACTAAATATAGAGTATATCCGCTCTATAATTATGCAAACACAATAGAGGATCATTTTTCAAAAATAACTCATGTTCTGCGTGCCAAGGAACATGAACACAACGCTACAATTCAAGAAATACTTTATGAGGATTTTGGATGGAATCCACCAGAAGCAATACAATTTGGAATGGTTTATTTACCTGAGCCTTTAGGAAAGATCCATAAAAGACAAATCCGGCAATGGTTAAAGGAAGGAAAAATATCTGGATGGGATGACATCCGTTTACCAACGATAAGAGCATTTCTACGACGTGGATTTCAACCAGATGCTTTTAAAGGGCTTGCTATTGCCACAGGTCTGAGCAAGACAGATATTCGTCTTAGTCTTGATACTCTATATGCTTTCAACAGAAAAATAATCGACCCCATTGCCAATCGTTACTTCTTTGTGGATCCTGTTGAAGTCATTGTTGAAAATGTGCCTAAAACAATTGACCTTGCACTAATACCTCTACATCCTGAATTTCCCGAAAGAGGCAATAGAGAGTTAAAAGTAGCCAGATTTGATAAAAAAATGAAGATTTATCTTGATAAATACGATGTACAACAATTTGCTGAACAAGAATTGCTCAGGTTAAAAGATTTATTGAACATAACAATTGAAAAAAATGGTGATGGTCTTATAACGAGTTTTCATAGCAAAGAAGTCGACATTATATTGAAAGAGAAACGAAAAATAATTCATTGGTTACCTGTTTCTGAAAACCTGATAAAAACGCGAATTATTATGCCTGATGGCTCAATACGAGCAGGGATTAGTGAATCTACTACAAAAATACTTGAACCAGGTGATATTATACAATTTGAGCGAATTGGATTCGGACGTGTGGATCAAATTGGAACTGAGTTAGTAGTATGGTTCGCCCACAAATGAGTAGAACTAGATCATACGGATTAGATCAACTCGAAAGTCATACTATTTTGTTTTTATTAGGTATTGGGTAAGCCTCGCAGCCCTCTCCGAGCACGTATCTCATGAATAACGTCCTGTGAAACTTTCGGGCTTAAGGGACTCCACTGATTCAAGAAAACTGTTTGAAAAAACGCATATCCGGAAGTTTCAGCACGTAATTCAGTGGTTAGGTTTAAAGTTGTTGCTACTGGAATTGTGCCAGTAATTGTTACAATATGACCCTTTTGAGAACTGTCAGATATTTTACCTCTTCTTCTGTTCAGCACACTTGTAACCTTTCCGATGAATTCAGAAGGAATTCTTACCTGGATTTTGTAAAGCGGTTCTAATAAGACAGGGTTACCCTTTAAAATTACATCAAAAATTGCATACGTCATCATTGGGACAATATTTGAAGGGCTACGATGTTCAGCGGTTAAACTAAGCTCTAACCCTTTAATCGTTATTTTAACGCCCCGTATATGCTCTTGTGCTAATGGACCTGCTTGCATAGCTTGTTTAAAACTTGCAATAATAATATCCTTAGCTTCCGAAAAAAAAGGAACTTTTGAGGTTTCGTTAACTAAAATGTTTGCAAAATTATCCAAATAGAGTATTGAGCGTGCCTCATTTTTAGGCCATTTGGTTTTTTCAATAAGGGTTTTAATTATCCTTCTTTGATCTGTTTTTTCTGTTAGCTCCTTATCTGCTATTAAGCTAATACTTTTTTCGTCTAAGGGCTCTGCGACCAATTGAATTCTGTTGTATCCGTTTTCATCACTATTTGTTAAGACAGGAGTGCTTTGGGATATTGTTTCGCGATATACTATGAGAGGTTTTGAAGTAATCACCTTAACGCCTTCTTTTTCGATATCTTTTACAGCAATTTCAAGGTGAAGTTCTCCAATCCCTGAAAGAAGCACCTCGCCTGTTTCTTGATTAACAGTACTAACCAAATTAGGATCTTGAATCGCGAGTCTTTCAATGATCTCTGCTAATTCCGGGAGTTGTCGAGTCAGTGTTGGTTCTATTGCTACGGTCATTACAGGTTCAGAAACATAAGAGATGCCTTCAAAAGGTGTAATCTGATCAACGTAATCGTGATTGATAATTGTTTCACCAGTTCCTACATTCCCAGCTCCTGCGAGTGCAACAATATTACCTGCGCTTAGTTCTTCTACAATTTTTCTTTGAGCTCCCATAAACATACTTACTTGTGTTATTCGATTGTTTTCGTTTGCCAAAATTGGAAGTACACGATCGCCTACGTGAACTGTACCAGAAAAAATTCTTCCCGTAGCGATTCTTCCTGCATGAGGATCTTGTATAATTTTATGGACACAAATCACTAAAGGTCCGTTCTCATCACAATTAAGCATTGAAATGCCTACTTTGCTAGTTAAATCACCTTGCCATATGCGTGGAATTCTATAAGATTGTGCTTGCTTTGGGTTCGGCAAATGGTCAATTACCATATCTAAGACTGCCTCATGAACAGGTATAGTTTCAGCTAGCTCCTGTATTTTGTTTTCTTTGTATCCTTCTAAAATTTGGGCGAACTTCACTCCTTTTTTAATAGTAACAGCACTTGATAGAGCCCAGCGATGGAGAGCAGAGCCAAAAACTACTGTTCCACTAGCAACATTCACCTTCCAGTTGTCCTTGTATTCTTCTTCAGCATATAATTCAATTAAGGTGTTGAACTCTTGGACAACACGCTTTAATTTCTCCTGTATTTCTTCGGGAGTTAATTTAAGTTCATTAATCAGCCGATCAACTTTGTTGATAAACAAAACTGGCTTTACACGTTCCTGTAGCGCCTGTCTTGTCACGGTCTCTGTTTGTACCATTACTTCTTCGACTGCATCAATAACCACAATTGCTCCATCAATAGCCCTAAGAGCACGATTTACTTTTCCAGAAAAGTCTACATGTCCAGGTGTGTCGACTAAATTAATCACAAATCCTTTTGCATCTTTAGAATGGAGTAAGGATATTGTTGCACTCTTGATCGTGATTCCTCTCAATTGTTCTTCATCGAGATAATCTAGCGCACGTGCTTTGCCAACGATTGACGGAGATAATAAGCCTGAATTCGCCAGAAACGAATCTGCAAGTGTTGTATTATGTATGATCATGCTTTCTGCAACGAAATTATTATGTGGCTCAACAGTAAAGTCGTAAACATAATCCTCGAAATGTTCAGTTATATTCACTATCTCAACATATGCGATATCGGGACTGAGTAATTTTCTCATATGATGAATATCTACACCTAATGCTTCTGCCTTTGCAAAAAGAAGTGATGCTGTATCTCTTGTAGGCACATAAACTTGGTTCTCATATTTATAAAAATGATGACTTATTCGGCTTTTTGAATAATCACTCCTTAATTCCTTAAACGCTTCCCTATTTAGTGGGATTAAATCAATAATGCGACTACCTTTTGACTTTGTACAAGTATCAATTAGTTTTTGCTTCTTAAATGCTAGGGTGAAACCAATCTTCTCCAAATAATTTCTTGCAGAGCTCCCTGAGAGATATAAAGTGTCTCCATCCAACTTAGAAAGACAATCAAAACGAAGTAGGAGCAGATGTAAATCATGAAGCATCGTCTCACTAGCAGAGCTTATTGATACAGCACAACTCGCCCGTTCTATAGTTCCGCCACAATCGAAATAACCTTTGATTAGTGAAGAAACATATTCGTTGGGTGATCGGAAAACAAAATTAGAGATACGAATGTTGCGAGACTTTTTTTTGAGAGGATAACCAAATAACTGGTTTAACATCATTAAAAGAGTTAATCCACCACCAGAACACAATTCAGGGCATTGACCTTCATATCTTCTCCAATATGGTTTTAGACCTAAATCAACACAAATTTTTTCAAATGTATCTGCTAATTCTTGTTTTCCTACTACTAGTTTGCTTCCTGAACCATCACCCATCATTAAACCAGCAAGAAAGAAAAAATCATTAAAAGACTTTGGCAACCTTAATTTGACCGAAGTGCTTCCTCTCCACATAGAACGGGAATCGGTCATTTTATTTTTTCCAGTTCTGTAAGAAATGATCTTTATACCGTCATAAAGATCGCTCAAGGGTATAGTGAATAAGTCACATGTTTTAATAATATCCTCTAATCTAAATCTAGACTTCTGAAGCCCAAGAACGAAGGACCTTTTTGAAAGATTCGAGATCTTTCCTATTATTTCCTTAAGTCCATAGGATTCTATAAGATGAGTAATATTGGCGCTAAAATCTTCTTTTAACCTAACATAGAACCCCTTTTTCTTTCCTAGTTCCCTCAGCATCATGTTCTTAGTATCTACATTTTCAATAACCCCAAGGGATCTAGCACAAACAATTCTGTCTCCAAGCTTGAGTTCATCAGCTCGCACTTCTGTGAAATCAAAACCATCAAATACAAGAAATTTATGTTCAGGTGTGGTTGAAACCTCGAATTTCGTTCTTAATTTTACTCTTAGAAGTCTTCCACCCTTTAATCTCCAAATATATTTCAAAGGGTGTAACTCGATCTTCCCTGTATCCTTGTTAAGTGAGAATATTTGTTTATCAATAGTAGTTCCATCATAAATCACTTCTTCACTTGTTTTTCTGATTAAAGGGTAGATTTTAGAAACTTGGTTGAAAAAATCTTTAGCGGTATAAACACTTCCATCACTAAAACAAATTCTAGAATTTCCAGCTATACACTTCCCGTGATCGATATGTGCAATGATTCCAATATTCCGAATTTGTTTTTTACTTTTCATTATTTTAAGAAGTTCTGGAACTAATTTTGCACTCAAGACGAAGCCCTCAGTTATAAACTACTTTTTAATTCTTCTAACATTGGAATTGAACTAATTTTTAAATCTGGTAGTAACTCCCACAATATTCCTTGAGGTTTCTGATAGGTAGTGTTTGTATAAATAACGCGACTTGGTGTTATAACAATGTCTAGTGAAACATCATGCGCGGTCATAGGTATATTTTCAACTAGTTGCACTTCATGGACTGTAGTCAACATGCGAGTAGTTTCGCCGATCAAATCATATGCTCTTAAAATGGCGAACTCTAGATCTGAATAGCCGCCGCCTTTTCCGACACGACCACCTTTCGTATCAACAGCTACAGATCCTGCTATCTTTAAATCAATTTTTTCGATCGTATTTGGCTTTACAATACTTCCAAATTGAAAAGCACCTTTTATTGTAGACGCCCTTCTGATCTTGTCGGCGCTAATAGACTTTTTACTTAAAACTAAAAAACCATTTTCCTTTAATCGGGGTGGAGCCATTATCAGAATTTTCCCATCTCTTAAGATGTGTTCTCTAACAGGTCTTTGAGGGGAATCAGGATTGCAAAATACTGTACGTGCGCTTTTATATTCTTTTATTTCGATAAGACGTTGTGCAGCATTCTCAGAGCCTACAAAATTGGGAATCCTATTAAAAACAGGTCTTGGAAATCGTGCAATTCCTCGTTTTTCCATCAACTCCCAGATTTCTGTTCTTATTTGGGATTTTTCATTAGAAAGTGATTTAGTCATTTCAATCATTTTACGTGATATTTTAATCAGTGTGTATTTTATCTGGCTTTAGCTATAAATGACTTTGAAAATCCACACATTTCCATCAGAGTATACAGAAACGTAACTTTTGCTCACTAAAAATAGATTGGGGTTTAATGATTGACGATCGTAAATCGCCCTCTTGCCAATATAAATATAGTCGATTTCAAAATGTTCGAGGAGAGATAGAGCCTCTTCAGAGTTAGGGTTTTGATACATAAGATCCTCTAGCTGATTAAGTTTATCTAAGTCTTCTTGCGAATAGATAAAGTCCCCATGGCTAACAAACAATGGATAAGTTCTTCGTTGCGCGATGGGTGTGATCCACTGTCCTGCATCGGCTCTTGTAACAAAAAATGTTGCATTTTCATCAGTATTGCTTTGAATCCATTGAAACGCTTTATAATCGGCAGTCGTAACCGGTGAGTCTGCGTACTTTCCTACCATGTAATTGAAAAGCAAAACAGATTCGATAGTAATTGAAACAACAATAAACAGGAACACTAATTTTTGGAATGCTTGTTTTGTTGTTATATTACCCACAGATTTAAGTTCTACAAGTGAACCAGCCCAATCTGATAGTTTGGTGAACCCATAACCTCCCATACACACTAGCGGAATTGTTATAGCGGCTCTGATGTAACGAGGTATAAAAACATACCAAAATGGAAAATCAATGAAATAGAAACCTGCAGGCCCATTAACATTGATTAAAAATAGTATTACACTCCAAATTAAAACGCTTATTACAGAATGACTTTTTGTATTTGTTCCGTTATTCATTACGAGATAAAATATTAGACCAATAAATGCAATCAGGAGAATGCTTCCTCCGTATTCCTTTATAACCAACTGTACAAAGACTTTTTCAAGACCAGAGTATGACGTGAAATTACTATATTGGAACATCTGAGTTCTAGCCCACAAACTAGGCAATTTTCCTACCAAAACACTTTCACGTTGTTGTGTGGAAGAAACAGTTAGCAATATTCGAGGCAAAACGACCAATACACCGATGAACACACAAAGAAGACTGTTGAGAAAAGGTCTGAGATTTTTTCTTAACATAGGTAGTATATTTACAGCAAAAATACCACAGACTGTTACAAAAGATAAAAGATAATTCACATAAAGGAGACCAACTGTAATCATTATTAGACTAGCAGACAATACTATAGAGAATTTATTTTCTTTTATCATTTGAATTGCGATTGAAACAGCGATAGGAGCTAAAAACATCGCAAGAATAAAACTATTTCCTCCCCAATTAAAAAAATACATAGGAGTGTGTACGACCACACCACTAAGGAAGCACATATTAACCGCAATCCTTTTATCATCAAATAGTTTTTTTCCCAGGGAGTACATGGACACAGGAGATAAGAAATTGTAGATATTGGTAAGTAGCATTACAATTTGTTCGGGTGAATAAGGTAACAGATAACAGAAGAACGCTGCTAGTGCATGTAAGCCCAAACTATATCCAACAGCATCTGAATAAAAGGGGAGAAATGTAGTAGGGTATCCTTTATTTCTGATTATTAAATAAACGTAGAGTGTATGAAATTTTGGATCGTCACCTGGATACACATATAATCCAAGAGTTGGAAATAGTCGTATGCCAAATGAAATTGCGAGAGTAATGATGATTAGTGGATGAATAGCTTTTAATTCACTTATAATCACATTTAATTTCTCTTTATTCTTGAAAGTAATAATTCCCATAGAAACAAGGGAACAAACCGTTACAATTATTGTTGTAAAATTAGTGAATCCAGCCATTGGCGTTAACATAAATACTATCAAAGGAATGAGTGCTGAACTGAGTGCCACACTAAGCGCTAGTTTTTCAAGAAGATCGAAACGCTGCATTTGGTTTTCTATACGAGAGATCATCCATAGTATAAGTCCCCCGAGAGCGAGCATTACAACAAAAAAGGTTAACGTAAAAAGCATGAGTGATAAAATTGTGACTGGTGGATAGAAACCTGTCTGCATTCAATTCACTTTTTTCAAACTTTCTTGTGAGACTCACTTTTCCAGTTTTATTTTTTTTTATGTTTTCACTTGCAAGCTAATATACTATTCAACTACGATGATACTTGCTGTAAAAAACTCATTTTTGATTAATCTGCGAGATACTTTTTTCAACATATCTCATCGGGCTTTAGCCATAGACGATTTTAAAAATCCACACATCTCCGTCTGAGTAAACGGATACGTAATTTCTGCTCCCTAAAAATAGATTAGGGTTTAATAATTGACGATCATAGATTGCCTTCTTACCAATGTAGACGTAATCAATATTAAACGATATAAGGAGAGATAATGCCTCTTCAGAGCTAGGATTATCATACATTAACTCCCCTAATCGATTTATTTTATTTTCATCTTCTTCTGTTAATAGAAAATCCCCAAAACTCCTAGCCATTGGATAAGTCCTTCGATTCGCAATCGCTGGAATCCATTCACCCGCATCTGCTCTTGAAACAAAAAATGTAGCATTTTTATCAGTGTTATTTTGAATCCATATAAACGCCTCATAATCTGCCTTTGTTACTGCAGAATGTTTATAATTCCCCACCATATAAATGAAAAGCAGAAGGGATTCAACAACAATAGAAACTAAAATCAATACATAAATTATCTTTTTGGATGTTTGCTTTGCAGTAAGAGTATTTAGAAACTTAAAGTCGACAATTAGGCCTGCCCAGTTCGATAATTTGGTTAGTCCATACCCTCCAATGCACAGAATAGGAAGAATTAAAGCTGCTCTGAAATATCTAGTCAAAAAAATATACCAAAATGGGAATTCTATAAAATAAAAACCAGTCGGTCCATTAGCTGCAATGAGTAAGAGCAATATACTCCACGCAAATGTGCTAATTATTGGAGTATTACCTGGGTCCATTTTTCTAATATTTACTAAATAGAACACTATCCCTATAAATGCAAGAAGGAGAACGCTACCGCCAAAATCCTTTATAACAAATCTTTCAAAGACGTTTTCGAGCCCAGAATAAGATGTGAAATTGTTATACGTGAAAATCTGAGTTTTAGCCCACCAACTATTCATTTTATCAACCAAAAAACTTTCACGTTCTTGCGTAGAGGAAACACTTAGCAATATTCGAGGTAAAACTATCAATATACTGAAAAAGGCACAAAGAAGGGCGTTAAGTAAAGGTTTAATATTCTTTCTTAGCACCTGCAGGATATTTACAGCGATTAATCCGCAGAGGGCTATAAAAAATGATAAATAATTCACAAAAAGGATACCAACCAGTATTATAACTAAAAGGGCTGATAATACTACAGAAACCCTATTTTTTTTTACCATTTGAATGGCAATTGAAACGGCTATAGGAACTAAGAAAAATGCCAGAATGAAACTATTTCCGCCCCAATTAAAAAAATACATGGGAGTATGCGCCACTAGGCCACTGAGGAAGCACATTCTAGCAGCGATCTCTTTACTATCAAATAGTTTTTTTCCGAGGGCATACATGGAAACAGGTGATAAGAAACTATAGGCATTTGTTAGTAA
>Ga0180437_10003632_pt1 | contig 22725 bp, 15 predicted proteins | sample SS_ome_4_FD_132410 | JGI IMG/M metagenome (GOLD analysis project Ga0180437, IMG submission 132410) | Hypersaline lake sediment archaeal communities from the Salton Sea, California, USA - SS_3_D_1 metaG | ecosystem: Environmental > Aquatic > Non-marine Saline and Alkaline > Hypersaline >...
ACTGCAAATGCTTCAGATCGAAGGTTGTTGGCATCAATCGTAATGACATTGGTATTCAATACAACTGAATCTGCAGATTTTCTTTCAGTTTGTAAACATGAGAGATAAATATAATCAGAATTAAATAAAAATATAATTAAAAAAATACCTTCTCTCACGATGTATCTCTGCATCGAATTTTCTACCAGTATTTCATTTCGCAGTTCCAACGAGGTAAAATCCAATTAACATTATTAGCGATGCCGCAAGCCTCCTTTTTCCATTTTGCTCTTTTAAAATCAGCCATCCAACTAATACAGCGATGAGAACACTGGCCTGGCGCATTGTAACAATGTAACTTACTTTTTCGATACGCATAACATAAAGAATCAAGCTATAGGATACCAAAGTACCTAATGCTGCAATGACGATTCTGGGCCACTCATTTACCAATATCGGCTTGATTTTTTGATTTGACCGAAGTATCATATAGGTCCAAAATATCAAGCAGCATAAAATATTTTCCATAATTAAATAAAGTGGTCCTTGCATTGCCGGTGCAATCGTCTCTACTTTATTCAAAACCGACATTCCTGCTTTATCGATGATTGTATAGGCTACAATAGTACCAAGTGTTATGAAGGCCCACCGATTATCTTTTTTCTTCAGTGAAACCAAGAATCGAAGGCTCTCATCCTTTTTATTCCTACGCACCAGGAGAGCATACATCCCGATCATTACAATCAGAATTCCCATACCACCCTGAACCGAGATACTCTCTCCTAACGCCAAAAATGCAACAATAGGTACAAATGCAGGTGCTGATCTTGCTATCGGATATACAAAGGAAATATCTCCGACTTCATATGCCGATGAGAGGGATAGGATGTAAAAACCATGAATGATACCGGAGATGCCTATATATATCCATACTTCTCCAGGTAACTTTTGCACAGGAAAGTATATTACAGAAACAACTGCAAAACACAGTATCACTGTTACTTTAAGCAAAGAAAAAACTTTTGGGTCTTGACTCGACTTGATTAAAAAGTTCCACCCTACATGTATAGAAGCTGAAAAAATAACAAGAAAAATAGAAACTATTGACATAGTATCATCATTAAACTTTATTTATAATTAAATAATAAAAGATACGCCAACTAATTCAATATTTCTTGTTTTTGAGCAATTTTTTTACTTCTTTCGACGTAGCTATTTTTCCATATGTAATGTAATTTTCCCGGTTTTCAGCTATACTAGATAATTCATAGTAATAATTGACCATCATGCTCATGGATTGTTCTATCCCTTTCTTAGATATATCTGCAAGCCAGTTTATACGCTCGATACGGGCACCATTCGCAAAATGAAAGTTTGCTACGGGATCATAGGCATCCTGGCCTCTTTTTTCTTTCAATAGATAGTGCACACAAAGTTTCATGAGAGGTGCTTTAAGCGAATCACTTATTTTACGATCTGTGTACCATTCGGAATCTTGTAATTTATGAATTCCCTCTTCAAAACGATTAGTTCCAGTGATCTTCTTTATTACCTCCGACTCTTTGGTTGCTAAAATGGTTATATCCTCCTCGGAAAGATATTTCTCTAGCCATTCTCTAAATCTAGCAATCGGGGAAAGAGTTGTAAAATGCTTTATGTTCTTGAGTTCGCTTGATAATTTCTCAATAACCTGCTTAATGAGAAAATTTCCCAGGCTTATACCTGCAAGCCCCTTCTGAGTGTTCGAAATCGAATAGAATATAACCGTATCGGCATTTTGTGGATCGACTGGAGGAGCACTTTCATCTAAGAGATTCTGAATATTATCAGACAAGCCATGGGTAAGAGCGACTTCAATAAATATCAGCGGTTCAGCCGGTACTTTATGATGAAAAAATGCGAAACAACGGCGGTCTGGACGAAGCCGATGCTTCATATCACTCCATGACCGTATTTCATGTACTGCTTCATAATCTATAAGTCTTTCAAGTAGTGCAGCAGGAGAATCCCATGTGATTTCTGTGAGGTCAAGAAGATTTAAATCAAACCATGATAGCAAGAGATTTTTTAGATCCGTATCTAGCTTTATTAAGAAAGGATCTTTCGTTGCCAGAGACAGCAGGTCTGTACGCATATTGATCAAGAACTGTAAACCGTTTGGAAGGGTACTTAAGAGTTTTAAAAATTTCACGCGTGGAGGCACCAATGCCTCCCTGAGTTGCAACTCAGCTTTAATTTTTTCAATATCATTCTTTGCAGATTGCATGATTTTGATTTTATCCTCAAGGACAGAGATATTTCCATCAAATTCCTTTGCAAGAAGTCTCAAGAATTTCTTGCGACCTTCTTCTGATAAATGAAGATATGTCTTGCGAAGTTGATCCGCTCTCGACTTACTTGAAATTTCACCACCCTTTCCAAAGATGCAGCCGGATATTTGTTTTATCAAATGTCGTTCATCTTCTTCTGGTACATCCGATCTTACCCTTCTCGTTATAGCAATGACAGTCATACTGACTATATTAGGCCAAACTTTTGTAATTTTATGTATGACTTGTCTCATTATGGTTACGAGGGATTTGTTTCTACTCTTTGTTCTTAATAGGTTCATTGTTCGGTTCTGGTATTTTAGCTATAGCTCACGGTTCTTTCATTTTTATAGACAGTCAAGTACTTTATTTTTTGTAGCGTATAGAAAGATTGACAACCATTCCGTAGCCGTATTTTCCTAACTTCCTGGTGTCTTCTAAGGTCAAAGTTTAGAGAACACGACTACGGAATCACCATCACCAATACAATACAAGTGTTTATGGTAAAAAGATTTCTATACAATCAATCTCTTCCCCACTTGTTCAAATAGTCTCCAAACAATTCCTCATCGCTTGGAATATGTTCTGGAATCGGATCTGACAGCCAGGTATAGTTAAGGAAATGTCTCCAATTAATATTATCAGTAGTCATATTACCGGCCCATGTACCACATCCCAGCGAATCGGTAGTAGGTTGAGCATTAAACCAACTTCCACTATTTGCTGCAGCATGGGGCATATTGCAATTGACTCTGCCAACGTTGGACTTGATGGCGAGTTCAACTTTACGATCATCCCTTTCCGTATGAATTGAAGCAGAGTGGCCTTCTCCTGAGAATCTATGCATTTCCTTCATCCGCTCTACCATATCGCTGAAGTCCGTCCATTTCCAAACTGTTAAAACCAAAGATATCTTTTCACCGGAGAACCTATCTTCCGGACCTGCCTTCTCACCAATGACCATGAGGAATCTCGTGCCTTCGGGTATGTTGATATCCGCATTCTCAGCAATATAGCGTGCCGTTTTGGCCACGATATCCCTGTTCAAATGTTTCCCATCAGGCCACATATATGATCTGAGCTTTTCCCGCTCTTCTGTACTGCACAAGTATCCGCCTTCTGCTTTCAATGCTTCAAGCATTCTGTCATAAACGCTTGCTTCAATGGCTACTGCATTTTCGGAAGAGCATGATGCGGAATTATTTGCGGTTTTTGATTTCACAATCTTAGCAGCAGCGGCTTTCAGATCAGCCGTTTCATCGACAAATGAAACTACGTTTCCAGCTCCTACTGTATGGGCTGGCTTGCCAGCCTCATAAACCACCTTGACCAATGCAGCGCCACCTGTTGCTACGGCAAAATCGCAATAAGCCATCAGCTCACGTGTTTTTTCACGACTGGTTTTTTTAATGCATTGCAACAAATCCACGGGCGCACCAATCTTTGCAAGTGCTTTTCTTCCGTGCTCCACAGTTAGGTAAGAACTACCTTGTGTTCTGGGGTGGGGCGAAACGATCATCGCGTTTCGGGTTTTCAACAAGCTTAGGCCAATACAACAAACGGTAGATTCTGGGTTTGTACAAGGAACGACGTCAGCAACAACGCCAATCGGTTTCGCATATATCCGCAGACCTTTCTCTTTGTCTTCCTTGACCAGTCCACATGTCTTCTGATTAGTCAAATCCCGCATGGTACCGCGGGTTTTGGCTTGAATTTTATGCACCTTGTCCTCGTAAACTCCGATACCATCGGATTCATCAACAGCCAATCGGGCCAATTTCTTTGCGACCTCTTCTTTCTGCCATTCCCAGCCAGCTGCCATAACCATTTCATCAACCTTTTCCTGGTGCCAAAATTCAACCTCCTGGAATGCCTTTTTTGCCCTGCGATACATCTCCTGGATGTCATCTCCATGCGTCTGCTCAATTCCGTTATTAGCCATAATTTTGCCTTTCTATTTTATAATATTCTATATATTTCCTACTTCGTTACAACAATTGTAGTTCACTTCTTATTGGATTCATCGATATAGTGGTAAGGCGCCCTCTTTAGAGGTTCAACAATTCTTTCCTCAGGAAGATGCCTATCCTGCGGACCATCATAATAATCAGGTTTTTGTAATTCTAAATCGAGTGGTTGGGTAATTATTGCCCGGGTTGAAGCTCTCCATCCTTTCTCTCTTTCTTTCTCTTCGATACAATGAGCCGCTATACTTACAGATCTAGCAATAGCGCAAAAAGCCAAACATTCATCAGGGAGGAATCCAATATCAACCAGTATGGAAGATATGGCACCCGCCACATTCATATAAAGTTTCCTACCCCAATATTGTTCTGTGGCATTTTCTAATGCAACGACAAATTTGACATGATCTCCTGCTACACCCCACTTCTCAGCCAATTCAATAAGTCGTGGAGAACGTAAATCACGGATATGCTGGGGATGATGCCATCCAGGTATAACTTTTCTTTCACCAAATAATCGAACAAACGCATCATCTTTCTCTTTACTTCTGATGCCTTTTGCCAAATAATCAGCAGTTTGATCCAAAGTCCAACCTTTTTGTTTCATCAATTTGATTGCTTTTATCCATGTCTCTGCTGCTTCATGCGCATCGACATGAGTATAACCGATACTTAAAACACCCCCTGCCAGACCTGGCATAATATAACCTGCTCCAGACAGAACCATTCGCGCTGAAGCAGAAGAAGGAGAGAAAGCATGTTCGGCGAAACATACGAGTAGAGCATCTAGCATCTTTGCTACATTCTTCTCTGGCAACTCCCCTTTCCATACAAGATGAATTTGCTCAGCAAATGTTATATTGCCTGTTAATTCGTTAACATCATAACCTCGTATAACTATTTTGTCTCGAGTTTTGTAACCAATCGCTGACTGCCAATGGAACGGTTCTTTTTGTTTCTTCTCTTGCATTTTTAACTCCTTTTACTGTTATTAATAAATGTACAAGATGTCTCTCTGTGTTTAAAAAATCTCACGCAATGTCTCAGCACATACTTCGATGAGTCGATCGATATCTTCATGCGTATGAACAAGAGAGATATAAAGTTTGGTTCCCATGGGATTCAAAAATATTCCTTTTTTAAATAACGATAAGCTGAATTCTCGTGATTTCTTCCTATTGACCTTATAAACCGATCGATAGTCAACAATTTCTTCATCCGTGAAGGCAATCCTTATAATAGGGCCTTCACCCAATACCTGTCCCTTGACTCCTCTCTGTCGAAGAACATTATGAATGCCCTTTCTTGCGTGATCACCCAATTGATAAAATTTTTCGTAGGTTCCCGGCTTTCTCAGCTCGGCCAATGTAGCTAAACTAGCAGCAGCAGTTACAGGATTTCCTGCCAAAGTCGATGCATACCAGATATAAGGTTCATCTGTTCCGAGACGAGATTCTGTACACAGATTCATGATGTCCTTTCGACCGCATACAGCTCCTATGGGGTATCCACCTCCCAAACCTTTCCCAAGAGCACAAATGTCAGGGGTTACCCCGTATCGCTCCTGCGCGCCACCATATGCGAGCCTGAATCCAGTAACCACCTCATCAAAAATGAGAATCACTCCATTTTTTATAGTAATTTCTCTGAGACCTTCTAAAAAACAGGGTTTTGGTTTAATGCCGCGTTGAAGGGGTTCCACAATAATCGCGGCGAGATTCTTGGCGTTCTCTTGGACAATTTGAGATGTAGTATCAAGATCGTTGTAAGGAGCAATCAGGACTTCATCCTTTATGGCTTCGGAATATCCCGCAGATGTCGGCTCTACCTGAGGAAAATCCAGAAGTCGATGAGGAAAAAGACTCATTATGCCATAGTCGTTTGCACCATGATAAGCGCCTTCAAATTTAAGAATTTTATTCTTTTCTGTAAAACCTCTGGCGAATTTTATACAGTACATGGTGGCTTCTGTACCAGACGCAGCAAAACGAACTCGATCAGCACAAGGAACACAACGGACGATCTCTTCCGCAAGTTCCAGAGTTGGTTTACTCACGTAGGAAAAATTGGATCCTTTTATAATCTGTTCCTTTACCGCCTTAACGATTGCTGGATGGGCATGGCCGAGAATATCCGTTCCCCAACCGATACTGAAGTCAATAAACTCTTTCCCGTAGATATCAAAAATCCTTGAGCCTTTCCCATGACTCAGGACGGTTGAGAGCTCCTTAGGCAGATTAAATTCACCCAAACAACCACCCGGAAAAACACGAAAAGACCGGTCTACCCAATTTTCCTGAGAATTCACATAGCCCTCAATTTATTAATGAAATCTTACTTTATTTAACAACAAAATTCTACCGCTGCCCTAACTCATCTATCCTAATTTCACGACTTCAGAAAGGCATTCATCCAAGATATCCAATGCTTTATCCATCTCTTGTTCAGTTATCGTTAATGGAGGCGTTAAAGTGATAATGTTGCCCATGGTCACTTTAAAGCTGAGTCCTTTGTTAAGGGCACTATACATCACATTTTCTGCTTCTTCTATGGCCGGTTCCTTAGACTTTCTGTCCTTGACTAATTCCATTCCCAACAGTAGACCAAGACCTCTTACCGCACCAACTATTGGATGCCGTTTCTTCATATCGTGCATTCTTTTCAGGGCATAATTCCCCAGTTTTGTAGCATTCTCCTGCAGTTTTTCCTCTTTTAGATATTCGATGGTTGCCAGGGCTGCGGCACAGGCGACAGGATTCTTCTCGTGGGTATAGTGACCCAATGCGCGATCTGGCATGATATCCATGTCTTCCCGGGTAATAAGTGCCGCCAAAGGAAAAATTCCACCTCCAAGTCCTTTGCCGATCACCAGTATATCGGGAACAATACCAAAGTGTTGGCAAGTAAACATCTCACCTGTACGACCCAGACAATGTGGGATTTCATCAAGTATCAGTAACGCGCCAAATTTGTCACAAGCTGCTCGAATTTTTTCCCAATATCCGCGTGGAGGGATAATCGATGTGCTCCGCACTGTTTCAGCAATTACCGCAGCAACATCACCTTCCTTGGCTAAAACATATTCTACATATTCCGCACATTTAAGATTACAGTGTTTCTGACAATCCCACAGACAACGATAGCAATCGGGAGGCGGCACGTGTTCGCTGCCGGGCAACAGCGGACCGATATTCTTACGAAAAAGCGCCTCGCCCCCAACAGAGATCGCATCGAGCGAGGCACCATGGAATGAATCCCACATCGAAATCGTCTTATATCTACCGGTCGCTGTTCGTGCCAGTTTAAGTGCCATTCCGATGGCCGCCGTTCCAGCCGGTGCGAATAATACCTTGTTCAAATTTCCCGGCGCCATATGTATCAGCGTTTCAGCCAGCTTTATCGCCGGGATATTAGTATAACGTCGTGTACAGAAAGCCAATTTCTCCATTTGCTCATTTATTGCTTCAATCACCCGACGATTGGCAAAGCCAACTTGATGGACGTTATTGCCGTGGAAATCCATAAACCGTCTGCCCTGATAGTCCTGAAGGTAAATCCCTTCACAATTAGTCAAAAGATTCAAACACGGTGTCGAGAGAGACTGGTGCAAAAAATATTTTGCATCTAATTCAAGCCATTGCAGGGTTTCGGCATCAATGTGATGTTTGACCCAGGCCTTACGGCGTGGAGACAGATTATGATCCCCTTCAGATTGCATTCCGTTAAAATTATCGTTAATAAATTCCATCTAAATAGTCATCATAAATATAGAGTGAATGTTAATATGAACATCTGTAAACCATAATATTTGTAATTCAAAATGATTTAATACCCATTTCAGCAATTGTCTCGCGAATGGCGGCTAATAGATCCCGGACATCTGATTCGAATATCCGACCGATGTTTCCGATGCGAAAGCAATCTGCATTGCCTACTTTTCCGGGGTAAATAACGTAGTTCATGCTGTTTAACCTTTGGTAAAATTCCTCGAAGCTAAAATTGGAATCTTTAGGATAATGAAATGATGTAATTATGTACCCCTGATTCTCAGGGCTTAGATATTCCTTAAAACCCATTTTCCGCATTCCGGTCACCAATTTCTCATAGTTGGCCTTGTAGCGTGTGGCCCGGCCCTCAACGCCACCTTCCTGTTCCAGCTCGGTTAGTGCCTGTCGAAATGCGATTAGCGTATGAGTCGGGGGTGTGAACCGGAACTGTCCATTCTTTTCAAGACCTTGGTACTGATCAAATAAATCAAAACTTAAGCTACGTGCGTATCCCGCGGTTTCCATGAGTGAACTTATCCTGGCCAATATAAATGAAAAACCGGGTACACCCTCAATGCATTTATTGGCCGATGAAACCAGATAGTCAATATTGCACTCGTTTAAGTCAATCGGTACAGCACCAAAACTGCTCATAGCATCTACAAAATACTTGGCTCCGGCGGCTCTTACAAGAGAACCAATTTCCTTAATCGGATTAAAAAGGCCTGTGGTCGTTTCGCAATGTACGATAACAACATGGGTAATTTTCGAGTCGTCCTTCAGAATGGTTTCTATTTTCTGTAAATCAGGCTTCGTATTTTCATGGGATTCAACGATGACTGTTTCAATTTTCAAGACAGAGGCGATTTTTGCAATGCGTCTACCATATGCACCGTTGATGATTACAAGTAATTTTCCGTGAGGTGGGATAGTGGAGGAGACAACCGCCTCTAAACCAAACGTTCCACTACCCTGCAAAATAATTGCAGTAAATTCTTCCAGACTGACTTGGCCAAACTCAACGAGTTTTTCCCTAATCTCCTTTACCAATCTAATAAATACAAAGTCACGGGAGCCCAAATCTCGTAACATAGCCTGTTTAACACTCTGACTCGTCGTGAGCGGCCCTGGAGTAAATAGTATTTTATCTCTCCACCTGGGTATCTTTTGATTCTTTTCCATCGATTATCCACCTCGTTTGATATTGACAATATAATTTTTATTTTTTACAGGATCCTTGAGAACTTTGATAACATCATATCATCTATTCCTGAGTCCTATGTGGAACCCAGTTCCATTTTATTGCCAATAGGCAACCATTAATGAAAGCAATTATCACAAAGAAATAGAAGAGACTGTCCCAACCAAGATGAGTAGCAATATAGGCCACTACAAATCCGGATATCATCTGTCCTAAAGAACCAACACCGTTAATTACACCCGCAGACAAGCCGGCTGCCTTTTGTGATCCTGCGTCGATTGCTGCGGCCCCTGACATTAAGGCATCCGGTCCGTATGTAAAGAATCCAATAAAAGATATACCTATAGCATTGCCAAGTTGTCCAGACGCTGCTAGATGCGGATGGAAAAAACAAATGATGCTCAAACCCCACATTCCCAGTGCCCCCACTGGCATTCGCCGGGCGTTGAACAATTTATCAGAAACATAACCCGCAGCTATCACTCCTAAAAAACCGACTGCTTCATAAAGGACGGAAGTATATCCTGCTTCCGCGAGGCCATAGCCGAGATGCTCTACCATATAATATGGCAACCAGAAAAGCAATGCATACCGCCCCAGTTTGGTAAAGAAATACATGATACTGATAAGATAGATTATAGGACTTTTTAGAACAATCGTGAGAATTTCCTTTGAAGACGGTCTGCTATTTTGTGGAGAGTCCTTTGGCGATTTCCCATCGGAACACTCCTGTTCAATATCTTTGCCGTCATCAATTGCATTGATTGCCGGGAGACCCACATCTGTAGGTTTGTTTCGTGTAAAACTAATAAATAATAACGATATAAGTGCGAGTAACGCAGCTGGAGCCCAAAAACACCGCTGCCATCCCAATCGGAATTTACCTGGATAGGCTTGTTGCAACAAGGTCTTGTTGAAGCGAATAAGACTTTCGCCCTTCAAGCTTTTTTGACGTTGTTCAGGTGTTTTATTATTCACGTCTTCAATTCTTTTCTGAGTTCCTTCTGACAAAGTCACATGAGCAAATCGTTGTTCATCGTAAAGCCAAGGGCCTTTTATTATTTCATTCAACTCCTCGGCAAATACCTTGTTGAAGGATTCAGGAATACCTTTTTTTTCCTCATATTCGCTTATAAACGTACGGGTTTCGGTAGAAAAATGATCTTTAAGAAAATCTGCGAGTGCATCCCTCCCGGCATGTAGTTGGCTTATTAAACCGGCCGGATCTTTCAGGTCTCTTTCGCTCAATAGCAACGGGTGGGTGACCATATAGGTTGCAAAAGAAGTTGCTGTGATCCCACCGATGACATAACAGGTTGCCCACCAGGACATGACCACACCCCGTTCTTTATGTTTGAACCATGGGGCCATATTTTTAACTGTCCCGGACCAACCTGTTGATTGCCCAGTTCCATTAAGACACAGTAAAATACCAAACACAAACAGGCCCGCCCCAAAACCCATAAATATATTGGCTATTATGGAAAGCGTAAGTCCTATGCTAACGACAACGCGTGGGCCGAACCGATCGGATAAAAACCCGTTGTAAAACTGACCCAATGCATAGAACAGGCCGTAAAGAAACAGAAGTAGCGCAAAATCATCTTTCGTATATCCCAAAGCCTGATTTAGCAACGGCATTGCGATCCCAAAATTCTTTCGGCATAAGTAGAATCCAGCATAGGCCAGCCAGCTCAATATGAAGATACGGTACCGCCAAAATCGATACTCTTTAGTAAGCATTCTCTAATTGTCCAATATTACGAAATCCAACTTATCGATATATCTAATGAGTCCAGTCTAAAAAATCCATTTTCAGAAAATGCAAAATGAATATACAAGGAAATCCACATCCTTCTTGTATTTCATAGTGGCTAAACGAATGAACTACCATCGGTAGAACCGGTGGCTTAATTTTAACAACTGAAAATTTAGACAATGTACTCCTTTAACCATTCACATATAGCTATTTTTGTTCTATTTCTCTATCCTTATTCTCTTGCTATTTCACACTCTTGCGTATCTCTTCCTCTTTCGATCCAGCACTGATCATGAAATAACCGCGTAACCCAACTGCCCTCAATAACGCTTCCCCTTCTTCTCATACTAATGAAACGACCTGGCCGAAAGACTACCCTTTAAGTGCCCTATTACAAAAGAAACCAAATATTTCGGTGTTCTCGATAACACCATATGTACATAATCCTTTTAGATGTTCAATTGAAAAACTACGATCAAACGTTTCTGACTATATAACTTAAAGATTGGCTGCGTATAATATTCTGTAATATCTCCTTTCAGTATTTTGTAACGATATTTCGGACAAAATAGAATATGATATTTGCATTCATAAATCGTATGACTTAACATACGAAACTTGCTGATTTGTACTCCTTATTTTCTATCATTACACCTTCTATGAAGGTCTAATTTATTACGTCTCGAGCAATAATGTTATTGTTAAACCTGTTCAGGCTACCACTGTCTAAGGAGTGGTTTAAGAGGATTAAATAACATGAATTTGAAAGGCATTCAGGCACTATCTACTTTTTTTCAAAGCAAGGTGGGTTTGAATTTTAACTTGATTTTATCATCTTGATAATTATCTTCTATTGAAAATCTAATCCTATCTGCCCGAATTATATCTTCAGAATATTCAAATGGTTTACCGCTACTAAAGTACACGAGACGATGAATCACAAATATTAGACTGTTAGTCTCAATATCTAATATATTTTCAGTTTCACTGTCAGCAACGGATGCTTCAATAGTATTTTCTGATCTTTGAATGATATAATCATATTTTTTCTGTAAAATTTCATATATGGAGCCAAGTAAATCTTCTTTTAATAATTTCTGCCCAACCTCAGATATAAAATAGGATGATTCAATCGCTAAATGTATATCATCTGATTTTCGTAACCGTTTGATAAACACTATGGATTCGCCTTCGCTTAATTGGAGTTTCGATCTTATTAACTTAGGTGCGGAAAATTCTTTTATTTCTATGATTTCTGTTGATGGCACCTTACCTGATTCAAGTATGGTGTTGGTATAAAAACCCATCACCCTGTTAGCATTTTGTTCTATTTTAGGGTAAGAAACAAAGGTACCTCTACCAGGATGCCTTTCAACAAGCCCCTCCTGAGTTAAAATTTGCAATGCTTGCCGAACGGTCCCTCTACTTAAACCAGAATCCCGAATTAATTCACTCTCTGAGGGTATCAAATCTCCAGGTTTGTACAAATTCATTATAATTTTTTCGCGTAATGACTCAGAGAGTTGATAGTACAATGGAATAGGGCTATTCGTGTCAATTTTCATTTTAATACTCATTTTCATCCATTATGAATAGTATTATCAATCTTGATTTTTGATGATTCGTTTAAATATTTATACATTTAAATATACTCAATTTATTTGTAAAAGTCAAGATTCAATCTGACACTCGTAATTATTTAAAAAATTTAATGACTTATCAAATCCTAACATTTTCTCCTTTACTAACAGCAGTGAATCTATAAACGTTCTCGTTGGTTTTTTACCGTCCTAAAGCTTTCCGTTGTGCGGTCTGTGTTCATTGTATATTTTCTTCCAGTCATCCGCATCGTTCTGTAACTCGCCGATCGTACTGTACACATTTTTTCGAAAGGCAATTTTTAAAATTTATTTAGCATCGTTCCTTGAAAGTGCTCGCATATTCCATTGGTTTGAGGTTATTTCGTCTTGATTTTTGAATGATCACTATTTTCAACATCGATATAAAGCTGATATTCATGGTGTTCCCGTCTACCACAAAATTCGATCCCTCTGTCGGGTCAGAACTCGTAGAAGTGGAATGCCATGAGAGTCAAATAACGGAATATCACGATCATTCAATTCTCGATTCAATACCTATAAGCTAACGTTTTTGAATAGGAGCGTCAGATTTAATCTTAATTATTCTAATTTTTTAAACGACTTCTATTATTTCCTTTGCGATCCTTGCTATTGTTGTACTTGGTAATAATATAGGCTTTTTTGTAATATCTCTGAATATTGCTTTTATCTTTCTCTTAAAACCAATACAATCTAAAATTATTAAATCCGTATTGAAGTTTTTCATCTTTTTTGCTTTTTCAACTATCTCTTTATCGGTTGATGTATATGGTGAAACTGATTCAGAGATAACTTCAATGTTAGTTCTTCCCCATTTCTCCTCTACTCGCAAAATCTGGTCTCGAGAAGGCACAATAACTCCTAATTTCCCTTTTTTTAAAATTCCTTTGACGATATTCTTTATTATTCTATTCGGTCGCAAGAGAATTTTTCTAGATTCAAATTCTGGAAATACTCCTGTACACAAGAGAATGATAATTTCGGCACCCTTCTCCTCAAGCTCAAATATACAATTCTTTAACCTCGGGATTACATGCTTTTTAGCAATTTTGACTTCTGTTCCATCTCTCAATCTAGTGACAAGAGTGGAATCAGTCGTTGCCGGTTGAAAATTTATTACTTCTTCTAAACTAAGTTCATCTAAAGCACCCTTTTCAATAATATCAATCCCTGTACCTAAAACCTCCAGCATTTCAGGTATTACATCCTTCCTAGGAGATTGACCAATGGTTAGTGTGCCTATTTTCATCTATTTTCCTCCTAAAGTTTGTAAAATATTCATGGAGCCATATAGTTCAATAATTGTTTGAAATTCCTTTTCGTCGTAGAACTTACACTTTCCCTCAGTATAAGCTTTAGCAACTTCAATGCAAAATCTTCCTGCTTGTTCTATATCTATTTCGTGGCTTGCTCCAGTTCCACATCCGGGCACCGCTGTTTCAGCGGTTATGGCTACTCCAACGACAGGAGAGATTGTTGCCGTGCAGGGCTGCATGATACTATTTAGATGAAATAGGTTATTTCCGTACGGTGTAATGTCCTGTATTGTTATAGGAACAACACTGGGATGTTTACCTGTTGACCATTCCATGATATCCAATAAATCTTCACTTATTCTTAATATATATCCTTCTTTAACGGTTGGAGTGATTGCAAAACCTCTTTGATTGATTATCCTATTTCCTTTAGTTGTATCAATTGATAATATCGCATCCATAGCAGAATCAATTTCATACCTATTCATTTCTACCATATCAACAGGAGATCCCATAAAAGGAACAGGCTTATGATGTTTAGTAGGAGCATTGGGACAAATATGGGTGGCAATAATTACATCGCCTTTCAATACATCCTCTTTATTCTGCATATCTGCAAGTTTCAGTGCACATGATAGCGCCGTAATAGCCCCATCTGCATCAGATACTAAACCGATCCTATCCGGTCTTGCTCCGATCCCTCCCAATCTTCCAATTATGCCCAATGTTGACGCTTTTCCCCTCTTTTCCTTTCCCTCTTTCCCTGGAATTAATATTTTTATAAAATCGGTTGAACCATGTACACCTTTTATTTTTTTCATCTCGATTTTTAACAATCCCCTACTTTCTAAAAACTTCACAACTTTTACGCCGTCTATATTTGCATCGTCCAGAAGCTCATACGTTTCAATAACCTGCGCTAACATTTTATTTTCCTCCTACAAAATACCATACAAACTAATCCGCCGTCATCACGGTGTCATCATATTTTAATCCACATATTGCGATTGGTGTTTTTCGAACACATTATGCGGATAGTAATACTTTTAAGTTCCCTATAACATCTCTGTGTACGTTGTGTATTGTGGCCACAGAAATCAATGGTATACCCAAGTTCATGTTGTTGACGGACGGAAAATTAGAATACTTACACACAATATTCTAAAACTTTGCATACATCGGGCTTCTTTAGAATCTATCATTGGATACTTAATGAAATGTTAAAGAATCGGCCGAAGAGCACCGATTGTGATATTATCAAGAACTTTTTATGCGCCTACGGCAACAGTTGTCGCTTCTTCGTTGCCCCTATTTTTAAAGTGGTATAAAAAGCGATTATTTTAAAGTACATTCAAGAACGAACGAAATTTATTGTTCATTTAAACTTTGAAATTAACGATTTTTTAAGTGCGATTAAATAGTGTTGTGAACAGAGATTATTCACTATTCAACTTTATCAGGATCGTTCATACTAACAAATTAATCGATCTCATTCGATCATTACTTAAGTTTTAAAGTAGCCGTACCAAAGCTGCATAATGCAGAGCCTGCTATGAAACCCCCTGCCAATACATACATAGGACTCTTAATTGATTTTCCATAGCGGTTAACCAATATTAGTCTAATGGTAAGAGCTGCAAGTGCAGTCCATCCAGCAATTGGATTGTAAATCAGCATACCTGTGGCAAAGAGAATTCCGATTTGTCTGTCCGCGCCCCCAATCAACTGAATAACCGCACCCGGAATTGACCACATCAACAAATATTTTGCCACATCCAGGTTTACACCAGCACGAATTGTTGATACATATACTCTATCTACTGGAGGAAAAAGGTCTTTTGTAAAGTAATCCTTGTAGAAAAATGCAATGAGTATGGCAGCTATCGCAAAGCCTAAGAGTTCAGCAAAATACTGCTGTTTTCGACCCTCTTTTTCAAATTCTGGATATTTTCCTTTTCCTCTAAGAATCCACCCTGTTTTCAGGTCGTACGCCATATCTGCAAATGCAGGGCCTGTTGACGATGTGAATCCAACCAATAAAGCTAACGCGATGTCAGAAAAGCCTATCAACATACCTACAATTAAGAAGATGAGTGATGTTGCAAAGGATGGAAACCAACCGGCATGCATCGCCGATATTCCAACGATAAGTTCAGAAACCAATGCTGCAACAGCGGCGAAGAATATGAATCCAATCAGCATCGGAAAAGACATACGGGTATAAACTCCCGCTAATGTAGCTAATATTACAGCGGCTCCCAAATACGCAATAAAGCCAATACCTATTGTCCTTCCAAATTGTTTTCTTGTCGTTGTATATTTGATGGCTTCATTTTTTGATTTTTCGCTTCTCACAATCATGTGTATTATTTGAACCACTGCTATCAATCCTGCGCCTATCATCACACCGTGAGGTATATATATTTTATTAATATCAACACCAAGTATTAGTGGAGAATAACCTCTCACAAGCAGACCGATACCTAACATTGTTAATGCCCATATATTGCCGATCCAGCAGACACCAAAAATGTCCATTGGCAGTCCCATAAATTTGCCTGCAACGCCAAAAAAGCCGCCTATTCCTAAGAGCTTTGCTCTTTTCCCTCCTTTATCTCCAGCCAAAATACATTCGGCTGTTGCTATTCCTGATGGCCATATTCCACTTGCAGGATATAACCTGGAATCAAACACTTTATATAGAATTGTAGAATCGATTATCAACCCTAAAATAGCTCCGCACATCATCGCGGGAACAAGCTCAGTTTTTCCGAACAGCCATAGTATTCCCATCGGCAGGAAGATTGCATTAGCTCCACCGAATGTAGCGCCTGAAATTACAGTCTGTACTAAATTTTGTCTTGGCAGGCTTCGAAATGTGCTAAAAAAAGTTAGAGGTATCCTTGATATAGCTATTGCAATTATTGCGGCAATTATCGAAGTATTTGCTGTTATACCGACACGAGTTAGCAGTTCAAGACCAATTATTATTCCTAATATTCCTAATAAAACGCTTAATACGACCGTTTTGGGCTCAAATAAAGAAGGATGTCTATCATGAATTTCAGGGGGGCCGTTCTCTTGTTTAGAAGTCTCTACTTCATTATTTGGTATAACCATATGTTAGAATACCGCACGTTTTCTTACAACTTATAAGGATTAGAATAACATTTCAGTACTTCTTTGGGTGTTTGATTGTTCAAAGATTGATAAGGTCGAATTCCTTTATCAAAATTCACAAATTAAATGAGTTCTGTTTATCGATGAGCCGATTATTTGAAATGGATTTTATGATGCCACATTTCCATAATGGTTCTAAGAACAAGCTCGGTTCTGCCGTTGGTTCTTGGACACGGGAGGCGCTTTGTATCCCCATGTAACAGTTGACCCGCATCGTCTTTTCTCTAACGCTTCGCCTGTCGTTGAAAAGGTGTTAATCGTTTTTTTATGTATCGTCATTCGGGATCTCCTCTGTCCTGTAATTTGACAAACCTAAGGAAATCCCAAAGTTGTAAATAACGCGATTAATTCTTACATCTTAATTTGTTTAATCGATGTTTGGATTCGCATTCCTTTCGTTGTTGGTTATTGGCAAGTATCGCCACGTATCTTCAGCAAGATGCCACATGTCAAAGCGTCTTTGGTCGATGAGTCTTATACCAGTTACAAAAAGTTCTTTATCACGTTCTTCAATAAGCACATTCATATCTGCAGATGCCAGTGCTGCAAGTCCGTGAGAGGAGCGTACATTGTTCATTCTGGTCAACGCTCCAACTGCATCTCCTTCTCTTAGTTGCAATTCAGCTAACATTAATTCATTTTCTTGCCAACTGATTAGATTTGTGGGTGACTCTCTCGCTGGATACTTGTCTTGCAGATAAAAAGTTGTCACCCAATCGTTACCCAGTATTGGAACAAGAGGAATTCGTGCTGCTTCGTTAGGATCTTCCGTTACATAGTCATTAAACCGCCAATCAGTAACAGTGGATGGTCTACCTTGACCTGATGCAGCCCAGTAGTAGTTCCAATCACTCTGTACATCGTGTAAAGCTTGAAAAGGAGCGTCTCCATTGACCATACCATTTAGTGCGTACGTTTCTGCATTCTCGTAATCACCATTAAAGAGGTAACATCTTGCAATTAATGAATTAGTGACGCGTTTCTCATAGTTATTCGTTGTGTAATCCAATGCAGATGCAAATTTTTCTATTGCTAGATCATACATATCGGCGGAGGGAATAAACGGGCCGCCGTCGATACAACCTCCACCTTGATTTTCTGTTAAACCAAAATAAGAGGCATAATAATAACGAGCTAAACCTCCGAAAAAATAACCCACATACAGTGATTCATTTTTTAGATCAGTATCCTCGAAATCGATATCGTTAACGCGACGAACCAAATCATCGCTATAGAATCTTAACCGTCCAACATATCTTTCTGGGGTTGCTATGGCGCTATTATCGATTAAAATATAACCTTTGTTGATATCGTCGTAGTTAGAGGAACTTGCGCGAGGTACTCTATAATCAAAGATCAACGCATCGCTCAACAAGTCACCCAGCATCAGCAGTCGATCATGAGTTTGTCCAAATCGCAATTGAACCCCAGTGATTACGAATGGAATCTCAGATTCGCTGGTTAGCATTTCATCAATCACTTGGTCGATAGGAGGGTCAATATCGGTTACATAATTCTCACATGAACTCAACATAATCAAGAGAGCTAATGCAAGAATTTGGAATATATGTCGCTTTTTCATTTGTTATGCCTCCCAATTATCATAAAATTGTTTGTCACCTTTTATTATAGTGAAAATCTGAACCAAAAATTATATACTCTTGGCGCCTGGACGGTATAATAATCTACACCACGATCTAAACTTCGAGCACCATCAGCATTCACCTCGACACTGGGATAACTGTATTTTGTCGTTCTCCAAACATTTCTGGCAGAAATACCCACTACCAAATCCGAAATTAAAGCAAATCCATAAAATTTTTGGAGTAAATCTATTAATCTGTAGCTTATGCTGATTTCACGTAAATATAAAAAATCTGCGGGTTCAATGAAATTTGCTAAATATTCGCGTTGGTATGTGGCAAATTCATTAGCAGCCTGTATATACTCTGGTGATCCCGGTTCTAGAGGCTCTATGTCTTTATCCTCATAACCTTCAACTGGTAGCAAGTCCATTCCCAACATCTGCTTTAATTCCCTATGCCTGGGTATAATATCATATCTTACTGCCCCACGCCTATTATAGTTGGCTATTGAATGGCCTGTTGCCCAATCCAGTAATATATTTATGCTCAAATTTCTGAATATCCGGGCATTCAGGGAAAAAGAGCCTGTATAGGGAGGTATAGGCGTTCCCAGATAGCTTCTTACAGTATCTGCATCAACGCCCTTATAACGTCCGTCTTCTAAAAAAAGAGCGCCATTTACTTTATAATGATAATATGAATGTTTAGGTAGACCTTCTTTTATGACATTTAAATCTCTGCCACCATAAATGGGCTGAGCTCCGCCCAGATCTATCACCTCGTTCGTTTGGTAACTATTGGTGAGACTGAGATCAAGCTGTATATTTTTAGTCCTCAAAGGCCGAGCTTGAATTAGAGATTCAATACCCCAACCGTTAACTTTCCCTATATTCATCGGGAACGCGCTTGCTGTTTTTCCTGTTGAATACGGTAGATAAAAATCTACTATTGAATCACGTGCTCTTTGTAAATAATAGGTAAATTCAGTTGAATAATTTCTAAATAATTCTGCTTCAAAACCAATTTCAAGTTCCTTGATGCGTTCAGGTTTGATTTCCTCATTTCCAATCGAAGAAATTTGACCACCTACTCCCCATGGTGAATCAACACCTTCCCAAAGTAAGCGAACGGCGTCTAGTTGAGATGGTAAAACACCGGTCTCTCCATAAGCTGCCCTAATCTTCAACAGAGAGAAGACAGATGGAATGAACCGATATTTATCCAAACGTACGGCTAAACTCGCTCTAGGATAAATAATACTAGGTGCTTTCTTACCGATAGAACTTGCATAATCTTTTCTAATCATAAAAGAAAAATAATATCTACCCCGATAAGATATTGCGTGATCTGTAAAAATTCCAGCTTCTTTATAGTGGACCCTACCTTCAGAACCATTCACATATTCCTCACCAGCTCCGACGTCTGTTATCAATGGTGTGAGAAATCCCAGTTTTTGTATTCTGGATGATCGTATCCTTCTTTCGAAGAGCTGGGTTCCGACCATTGAATTGATCGTTAATCCCGGTAAAGGGGAAAATTGGTATCTCACATCCGCATTATAAGTAAGCTGAGTATTTTCTCTGTTTTGTACATCTTTCCTCCCTATAGAACCTGTTGCTCCGATCTCATATCCAGGAGGATAAAGTTCAGTGTCTATCAAATCGTATTCATCGACTCCGATCCCAAATCTTGCCTCTAAACCGCTAAGCGGAAGAAATGTAACTTGGGCAGAACCTAAGAAACGATTCATATTACTCGTTGTATTTATACTGGCGATAGCTGTACTGTCGATATATGGATATAATGGCCATTTAATATTTTGGCCTATCCAACTATACTCATTATCGTCAGTCTCAGGTCTTCTATTTTCAGTTTGAGAATAACTCGTACTGGCAGTTAGTACAATTTTGTCGGTTGGAAAAACGTCAAAGTTGACTCTCAATGTTTGTCTATCCATTCGGTCGTGGAGCATGAGCCCCGCCTCTTTACGCCTGTCAATTCCTACATAATATTTAAACATATCCGTGCCACCACTGGCATTTAGACTATGTTGTGCTATAGGTCCATTATGGTGAATCCCATTTGCATACGGGGCAGGAAAAATCTCTTCTGTACTATATTTATAACCTTGTGTATTTAAACCACTTAGAAATTTGTAATTTATCGATATTCCTTTAGGTTTTCCATCAACCATTAATCCTCTTTTTGTAGTAATAAGAATCACACCATTCGAACCACCGGTACCGTAGGATGCTGCGGCAGCTGGACCTTTTAAAATCTCAATATTCTCGATGTCCTCAGGATTAATGCTAGAAAGCAGACTGATTCCTTGACCGCCTGTCCAAATTCCCGGCCCTGAATCGCCGCCGTACTCATCATTATCTACCCTAACTCCGTCGATAAATACGATAGGTTGCTCATCTCCATTTAACCCGCCTCCAGAGCGCATATTAAAACGTATTCCACTGCCTACATTTCCGGATGAAGTCTCTACTCTTACTCCTGGAATCTTTGCAGCAACTAATTGTGATACATCCTGATAAGAACTCGCCTCTGTCAATTTAGCGGCATCCACGCGAGTAACAGCTATTTCAGCAACTTCTTTTGATGTTCTTGAAGCTACACCCGTAACAACAATCGCTTCCATCTGGAACACATCTTCTAATAATTCGAATCTTAGATTAGAAAGATCATCGTTAGGAGAAAATTTTTGTTCTTGAGTCTTATAACCCATAAACCTCACAACAATAATAAATTCATTATTAGTCTCATATATAAAATCGAATTTTCCGTCAATATCAGTAGCTGCTCCAACAGAAGTATTTTTTATAAGCACATTAGCGCCCGGCAGGGGTTCAGCATTGTGAACATCAATCACAATTCCCTGTATTTTTACTGTTATAGCAAAAGAAGATGCCGGAAACATCAGCGCCATAAGGAAAAAGAGGACAAGCTTTCTCATTTTTAATCCCTCCTTAGATATATAATCATTTCATTTGAGACATGAAAAAGTTCAGTCTTATAAATATATATACATATAAACAATGTTAATATATAAAATCTACTTGAAAAGTCAAGTAAAAAATAGGTAGTGTTCTAATTTGAATTATTCCTTGTAAACTAATCGGTTGCTCCCAAAAATATCCTTTGTTGACTTTTATTTGTATATTGACCAGGATTAATTAAATGGGAGACAATAAGAAGGAAATACCAGCATAACTTGAAAGCAAATTTGGTATGATCAGTTACAAAATTCCAGAAAAATACGTTGCGAGAATCGCCATGGATTTTCCCTTTATTTCAAAGATACATTTGTGCGTTGTTTTAGCATTATGTCTATAGAGCGTATGTATAATTTTACCATGTCGTATGAATAATCCCCACTCAATTTATAAGCAACATTTTCTTACTTTGAATCTTATCCCCTGCTTGTAGTCGATTGATGTAAAGTCCTGAACTCACATTTTGACCAACATCGTTTTTCCCATTCCATATAAAGTAGTGATCACCTGCTTCAAATTTTCCTTTTATTAAAGTTCTGATCTTTTTCCCTTTTACGTTAAATAGTTTCAATTCTATATAGTTAGGTTCTTTTAATGAAATTGAAATCGTAGTAGTTCGATTAAATGGATTAGGGTAGTTTTTGTGTAAAGTACAATTGGGAGATATGTCAACATGGGATGCTTCTTCTACCGATATCATAGTATTTGAAAGTTCCGTGACAAACGTATCAATTACTTTCCCATCGGGTGTTACAGCCGTAAGTGTCAGTAGATCACCTTCAATTTCTACTTTGCAGAAATGGTGCTCCTTCGTTGCAGTAACAACATTTTGACATCCTGGATCTGGATCATGGAGAGGAGCTCCACCTCCGCCAGTGGTTACATGTTGTACACCGTTCACTTCTGCTCTTGCATAGTAGTGATTATGACCGGCAAAAACGATAAGAACTTGATATTTTTCGCAGAGAGGTTGAATATAGTTTTGGACACTCACGTTATTCTCGTGACCACCACCGGAAGACCATCCAGGCTCATGCAAAATAAAAAATATGCAGGGTTGTGTCGTGGAAGCAAGATCATTTTCAATCCATGTAAGTTGTGGA
>Ga0180437_10003633_pt1 | contig 22718 bp, 20 predicted proteins | sample SS_ome_4_FD_132410 | JGI IMG/M metagenome (GOLD analysis project Ga0180437, IMG submission 132410) | Hypersaline lake sediment archaeal communities from the Salton Sea, California, USA - SS_3_D_1 metaG | ecosystem: Environmental > Aquatic > Non-marine Saline and Alkaline > Hypersaline >...
CAGGTCTACAGGGTTCAGCTTATCCAACATAGTTGCGCCATTCTACTCATCTTTGCCCAAATGGCAAACGCGAAACTCGCCGAGTCTTTCCCGGGGTTTCCCCCGGATTATTGAGGAGTTACTGTCTATAGTTAGAATCTACCTAAAACTCGCTCAGAGCCCCTGTTTCGAAGAAATAGGCTCTGTCATCAGGGCACCCGGTGACGCCGCCCCGAGCTCTTTTGAATAATACTTATTCGGTGGCCAGGGCTTCGTCGAGTAACAGGTCGGCTTCTGCTTCGCTGATTGCGCCGAACAGGGCCCCCAGCAGGTCCCCGCGCGCCTCAGCCCTCACCAGGCTGTCGATCGCGCTGGCCTGTAGGGCGTCCAGCGCCGCCTCTGCCGCCGTTGCGCTGGGGTAGTGCACCAACAGGAGGTGCGCCGCGCCGCTGCCCACCTCGTAGCGTGCCCAGATGCCGTCGGTGTCAGTTCCCAGGCCCAGCACGTTCTCACCGCCCAGCCACAGGTAGCTCTGCAACGAGATCTCCTGGTGGAAAAAGAGGTCGCTGTGTGGCACCAGCCCGTCCAGGGGTAGCTGGCGCAGTAGGTCGGGGGGCTCGCCACCACCCGGTAGGGCCCCGGCCACCGCCATGGCGAACGCAGTCAAGTCCGCATCATCCAGTTCCACGGGAGCAAACAAGCGTACAAGATAGCGATCCTGCCAGAAATCCAAACGCCGTCCCGGATCGGCATCGCCCTCACGGGTCTGTCCTGAGCCGGTTGCGACCGAAACCGTGTTGCCCGAGCGCAGTGAGCTGAACAGGCCGTAGGCGTCGGACGGCGTGCCTACCTGCCAGACTTCAACCCGCAGGCTCGCGCCCTCTGTATTCTCATAGTTCCCCACGGCCACTTGCTCAAAGCCGTAAGCAAAAAAGGCATCGGCCTGGCCGTTGACCAGGTCGTACAGGTTGTCCGCAAAATAGGTCGTCGCCTCATCACTGGGCTCCCATCCCGGAACCTGACCGGAGCCAGGCAGGATGCTGGCCGGCGAGGCTGGATCCGGGTCATTCCCTGTCCCAGGTGCCACTGTGGCCTGAGGTGGGCTCGTAGGCTGTGCCCCGCAGCCTGCCACAAAAGCAGCCAGGAGCAACCCCGCCAGCACTGTGCTCCATCTCACCTTCACCCCAGCACGACCTCCTTCAGCTCGATCAGGCCGGTGTCGGTTGCACCGAGATTCAATGCCTGGGCTGTCTGTAGGTGCTTGGCAGCCCCGACCAGAAAGCCGGCATTCTGGCCCATCTCCTGCCGGTGGCGCACCAGGATGTCGCGCCCGACAGTGTCCAGCGCCACCGGATCGAAGGAGAGCAGCAGAGCGTCCTCCCGCTCGGGCCTGTTCCAGTCAGTGGGACTGACCATGAGCGCTGCGCCGACGACCAGGCGGGTCTTGCCGCGTATGGTGGGCTGGGCGTTGAGTTCGGCGATGGCCGGGTCACAGGAGTTGCCATGCAACTGGCCGGGATTGGCTATCGAGCCATAGTGGTTCTTGAGCGCGATACTGATCCCGGCCATGCCATGCTGCTTGGGCGTGGGTAGGTTGATAATGGCGTCGCACCAGTCCAGTTCCTGGTAGAACCGGGCGCGGGCCTGGCTCAACGCCGACTCGGTCCCGGTGCCACGCGCGCCGTGGCACTGCACGCCAATTCCTCCCTCGTTAAGGCTGTAGCCCGCAGCGGCTAGCTCGTTGTCGGTGCGATCAAAGATCAGAATGTTCCCGGCTGGCAGGCCTGCGTCCTGCAGGCGCTGGGCCACAGCGTAGGTAACCGCCGGCTGAGTTGGCCCGCCATAGGAAATACAATTGACCTTCAGCAATACCCGCTCCTGCGGGCCGAAAAGCGCGCGCCATATGGCCAGCACGTCGCCGGTTTCGGCCAGGGTGCTGAGCCCCGCGTCGAGCATCTCCAGTACGATGGCTGGATCGGGCGTGCTGCCGGCCCATACGCCGCTGTGACGCACCAGGACGACGCGGCTGGTGTCTGTGGCTGGCCAGTGGGCCATCAGCGTGGCCCGGCTGAGTGTTGGCGCCGGCGTGGCTGTGGGTGGCGGTTGGAGGGGGCACGGTGAGGCTGGGGGGATTTGGGGTCTCGGTAGGTGGGACAGCCGCCACCGAGGCTGTCGTCGGCGTGCCCGTGAACGTTCTGCCCGTCACGCCGCGGCAGGCTGCCAGCAAGCCACCCAGCGCGCTCAGGGCTAGGCCGACGAAAGTGCGGCGCGAAACCAGCGCCGTATGCCTTGATTCTTCCTGCTCTTTGTGATCATCCATGGTTGTGCTCCTATCGCCGCATTATATCACGGCTCCGCCGGGTGACCAAAAAAGCTCGCTACGCAAAGATCCAATAAGAGAACAAACGTTCTTCATTGCTTGCCTTCTGCTACCACTCGTGGTACAATAGCCCCCATGGACACAGCCGCGTTTCTCCGGCAGATCGAGGACCTCCCTGGCTACCGAGGCCAGGTCGTCCACATCGAGCGGCTGCGGGCGCGTCGAGCCCGGTACGGCAAGCTGGACCGGCCCCTGCCGCCGGACCTCGAAGCTGCCCTGCAGGGTATTGGCGCCGGCAAGCTCTACTCCCACCAGGCCAGGGCCATCAATGCCGCGCGCCGGGGCCAGCACGTGATCCTGGCCACTGCCACCGCCAGCGGAAAGACGCTGGCCTACAACGTGCCTGCCGTGGAGGCGGCCCTCGCCGACCGGCAGGCGCGGGCCCTCTACCTTTTTCCCACCAAGGCCCTGGCCCAGGACCAGTTGCGGGGGCTGCGCGAGCTGGCCCAGGCGGCACGCGGGCAACTCGACGGGAGACGCTACGGCACCTACGATGGCGACACGCCCGATGGTGTCCGTGCCCGGCTTCGACGCGAGGCCAGTATTATCCTCACCAACCCCGACATGCTGCACCTGGGCATCCTGCCCAACCATACCCTGTGGGCCGACTTTTTCGCCAACCTGCGTTTCGTGGTCTTGGACGAGGCCCATGTCTACCGGGGTGTGTTCGGCTCCCACGTCGGTTGCGTACTGCGGCGCCTGTGGCGGGTCTGCGCTCGCTACGGTGCTGCACCGCAGATCATCGCCTGCTCGGCCACGATCGCCAACCCCGGTGAGCACCTACACCGCCTGGCGGGCATCGAACCCCTCGTCGTGGACGACGACGGCGCGCCCGGTGGCGCCCGCGATTTCGTTCTCTGGAATCCACCTTTCGTGGACCGGGCCAGAACCGCGCGCCGGAGCGCCAACATCGAGGCGGCCCGGCTCTTTGCCCGGCTCGTGCAGGCCGGTATCCGCACCATCGCCTTTACCCGTACCCGCCGGGTGGCTGAGCTGATCCTGCTCTACGCCCGTCGCATCCTGGGGGAGGAGGGCCCTACGGCCCCTGCCGCAGGGGTTCCCCTGGCCGATCGGGTGCGTGCCTACCGGGCCGGTTACCGACCCGAGCAGCGCCGCGAGATCGAGCGTGGCCTGCGCCCTGGCGGCGGCTTGCTGGGCGTCACCGCCACCTCGGCCTTGGAGCTGGGCATTGACATCGGTGACTTGGACACCTCCATACTGGTCGGTTACCCGGGCACCATCGCCAGCCTGTGGCAGCAGGCCGGACGGGCCGGTCGGGGCGTGCGCCGCGCCCTGTCGGTGCTCATCGCCCGGGACGATCCGCTGGACCAGTACTTCATGCGCCACCCCCGCGACCTCTTTGGTCGGCCCCACGAGCATGCGTTGATCGATCCCTCGAATCCCTACATCCTGGAGCAGCACCTGCCTTGTGCCGCTCACGAGATCCCACTGTCCCGGGGCTCAGAGCACGGGGATCAAGCATACACGGCCGCGGCCGTTCCCGCTCGCGCGCCCCGCCGGGCGATACCCGGTCGAGCACGGCCTGTCCGGCGACGGATACCTCCACCCCCTGAAACATCAACGTATCCCAAACCACCCCTTCCCCCCGGGCTGGTCCAGGGCGACGACGAAGCGTTGTTTGGCACTGGCTTTGTACCGGCCATGATCGCACTGGAGGAGGCGCGCGAGTTGGAGTATCGCGGCGAACGCTGGTATCCCCGCCCCGGCTCTTATCCCGCCCAGCAAGTGTCGCTTCGGGCGCTGGCTGGCTCGCGAGTGGCGCTGCTCAACGCGGCCCAGAACTATGGCCTGCTGGAAGAGATCGAGGGCACGTCGGCGCTATATCGCGTCCATCCTGGCGCGATCTATTTGCACCAGGGCGAGTCGTTCCGGGTTCGCGAACTCGACCTGGCAGCGGGCCACGCCATCCTGGAACCGGCGCAGGTCAACTATTACACCCAGCCGCGCGAGATCAACGACGTGCGCGTCATCCACGTCGTGGCCCATAGGAAGGCTAGCGGGGCGCCGTCCAGCCTCGGTGCGGTGCGGGTTACCCAGCAGGTGATCGGCTATCGCCGCGTGCAGCAATTTCGCGAGGAGACGCTGAGCGTGGAGGATTTGGACCTGCCGGCCCAGACATTCGACACGGTTGCATTGTGGTGGGAGGTGCCGCCGGGCATCTTGACGCAGGTGAAGCGGCGGCGGCTCGATCCGGCGGGTGGACTGCACGCTGTAGAGCACGCGGCCATCGGCCTGTTGCCGCTGTTTGCCATGTGCGACCGCTGGGATATCGGTGGGCTTTCGACGCCACACCATCCCGACACCGGCACGGCACTGGTGTTCATCTATGATGCCTTCCCTGGTGGGGTGGGGATTGCGGAGAAAGGGTATGATCTCCTGGCCGACCTTTGGCGCGCCACCCATGAAGCGGTACGCGACTGTCCTTGCGAGGATGGGTGCCCCAGTTGTATTCAGAGTCCCAAATGCGGAAACAACAACGAGCCGCTCGACAAAGCGGCGGCTCAGTTGATTCTATCCGAGTTGATCCGGGAGGGATAGGCTGGTGTTTCAGCTCCCGGCCCGCAGATTCTTGAGGGCAGCGGTCAGCATGACGGTTGTGCCCTGACCTGGCAAGGACCGGATGGCCAGTTTGCCGCCTAGCGCCTCGGCACGCTCGCGCATGTTGACCATGCCCAGGCTTCCCCGCTGGTCGTACTCGGCGTTCAGTTTCTGCATGTCGAATCCCTGGCCATCGTCCTGAATGCCGACCAACAAGGTACCATCACTCTCGATCACCGTGATCCACACGTTGCAGGCCGCCGCATGCTTTCTGACATTGCCGACCGCCTCTTGGACGATAGCGAAAACAGCCTGCTCGGCCTGGTTGGCCAGTCGCCCGGGAACGCCGGACACCTCAAGGTGGTAGGACAACCCGTTAAGCCCTTGTTGCTGCTGCACATACGATTCCAGCGCTGGGACCAGCCCCTGGGTTTCGAGGATGACGGGCCGCATCTCAAACAGGAGGGTCCGTACCTGGCGGAGCGCTTTTTCCGCCAAGGGGGTCAGGTTGTCCAACTCCTCTAGCACCCGCTCTGGCTCGTGATGGGCCAGCTTGCGGATGAAGTCAATGTCAGAGATGAGGACTGCCAGCAGTTGGGCTGGCCCGTCGTGCAGATCGCGGGCCAGGCGACGCCGCACCTCCTCTTCGACCGCGATCAGGCGGTCTCGTTCTCGCCTTAGGCCATGGTATAGACGAGCATTTTCGATGGCCGCAGCCGACTGTGCAGCAAACGACGTCAGCAGATCCAGGTCGTCTTCGCTGAAGTGGCCACCCTGGGCCTTGTTAAGCACTTGGACCACGCCAATCACCTCCCTTCGGGCCACCAACGGGGCGCAGATCAACGATTGTACCTCGAAATCTACGCTCTCAGGAATCTGATTCGAGAATCGCTCGTCTTGGTGGACGTCAGCCACGATCACGGGCTTGTTGTGGGTTGCTACCCAACCAGCCAGCCCTTCGCCCAGGCGCATTCGCCTTCCCCGAAGCGTGGCACCGCCTCCACCTTCGACTACAGCAAAGATCAGTTCCTGTTCGCTGGGATCCAACAACAACAGTGCCCCAGCTGCTCCTTCTACCGCGTTGATGGCCGATCGCAGGATCCGCTCCAATAGCTGATCCCCATCCAGTTCCGAGACCAGGGCCAGAGTGATGTGCTGCAGCATGCGCAAACCGATCAGCCTTTGGCTGAGGGAGGTGTATTCGTTGCGCAACTGTTCGTTCTCCCGCTCCAATTCTGCCAGTGCCTGAGCCGGGTCCAGCTCTTGCGTGCCGTACCTTCGTGGCGGGAGCAAGTCGCTCTTTGTCTTCACGTCTGATCTCGTCATCTCTGTGCCTATGTTAACATTAGGGCAGCCTCTGTCCAATCCCCTGTGGGGTGGAACTTGGGGAGGAATTCTCTTCCCCTGGGTAGTAGGCCGCCGATATCCTTTCCTGTGCGCTGCCGCGAATCGCCATTATAACAGCTTTCGCCGGGGAATGCAACGACGGGTTTCATCCAAATCGGCCATTTGCCCGGCAATCCACAAGATGGTATAATGTCGTCGTGTCTGCAGCAGGTTCGGGGGCGATGTCTGCCATGAGATTGACACTTGCACAGGTAGAGCACGTGGCCCACTTGGCCCAACTGGCTCTAGGTGACGAGGAGAAGGAGTTGTATCGCGAGCAACTATCCTCGATCCTGGCGTATGCCACGGCCCTGCAGCAGGTGGACACCGAGGCCATCCCTCCCACATCCGCCATTCTGTCCCTGGAAAACATCCTGCGCGACGATGAGATCCAAAACTCGTTGTCTCCCGCCGATGCGCTAGCCAATGCACCGGCTGTGGAGGATGTTTGCTTTTGCGTGCCGGCAATGCTGGAGCGGGAGGGATGAGCGATCTGGCGCACCTGACCATCCAGGAAGCGCAGGTGCTGCTGAGCCGGGGTGATGTGTCCTCGGTAGAACTGACCCACGTGGTGTTGGACCGGATTTTGGGACCCTCGGATACGGTTCCCACAGCAGAGCTCAGGGCGATCGGGGCAGTGGGGGATGACCAAATTAAGGCATACCTGACCCTGGCCCCCGAGTGGGCTCTGGAACAGGCTGCCGAGTCTGATCGACGGCTGGTGGGCCTGCGCCGCGTTGGCGGGGATGAGAAGCTGTGGCCCTTGCTGGGCATCCCACTGGCTGTCAAGGACGTCATCTGCGTGGAAGGGTTAGCCGCCACCTGTGGATCGCGGATGCTGGAACACTATGTGCCACCTTTTAGCGCCACCGCCGTCGAAAGGCTCCGAGCTGCCGGAGCCGTGATCTTGGGCAAGACCAATACCGACGAGTTTGCCATGGGTTCGTCGACTGAGAACTCGGCTTTTTTTGCCACCCGCAATCCATGGGATCTGGAGCGTGTGCCCGGCGGCTCCAGCGGCGGCAGTGCGGCAGCCGTGGCGGCGGGCATGGCGCTCGGGGCACTGGGATCGGATACGGGGGGCAGCGTGCGGCAACCGGCAGCCCTGTGCGGTGTGGTAGGCCTCAAGCCCACATATGGCCGGGTCAGCCGCTGGGGCCTCGTGGCCTTTGCTTCGTCCCTGGACCAAATCGGCTGCCTGACACGGACTGTGCTCGACGCGGCACTGCTGCTCCATGTCATTGCTGGTCACGATCCGCGGGATGCGACGTCCCTGGACGTCTCGGTGCCTGACTATGCCGCTTCCCTGAGGGATGATGTGCGAGGCATGCGGATAGGCGTACCCATGGAATACTTCTTCGAGGGGATTCAGCCGGAGGTCGAGGGTGCAGTGCGGGCTGCGCTCGACGTATTGGGTGATTTGGGCGCCGAGATCGTGGAGGTTTCGCTACCCCACACGGTGTATGCCTTCCCGACCTACTACCTGGTCGCTCCCGCCGAGGTGTCGGCCAACCTGGCTCGCTACGATGGGCTGCGCTATGGGCTGTCGGTGCCTGGCGCGGATCTGGGGGATACCTACCGCCAGACACGGGGGCAGGGTTTTGGTCCGGAGGTCAAAAGGCGCATTATGCTGGGCACCTACGTCCTGTCGGCCGGCTACTATGACGCCTACTACCTCAAGGCCAGCCAGGTGCGGACCCTGATCCGTCGTGATTTCGAGCAGACCCTGGAGGCGTGTGACGTGCTGGCGGCGCCCACGACGCCGACGACAGCCTTTCGCTTGGGTGAGCGGGTGGACGACCCGCTGCAGATGTACGCGGCGGATGTCTGCACCCTGCCCCTGTCACTGGCAGGGCTGCCCGGGATCTCGGTGCCCTGCGGGTTTGACAAACAAAGGCTGCCCATCGGGTTGCAGATCATGGGTGCTGCCCTCGATGAGTCGAGCGTGCTGCGTGTTGCCCATGCCTATGAGCAGGCGACCGAGTGGCATAGGCAAAGGCCAGATCTGAACTGATCCGGCTTGTTATCTGATCGAAAGGGAGGTTTTTGGGAACCCATGAAAGTTATCATACCCCTGGCCGGATTCGGCAAACGGATGCGGCCTCATACCTGGTCCAAGCCCAAACCGCTGGTCAACGTGGCCGGCAAGCCGGTGCTGGGTCACATCCTGGACAAGTTGGCCGACCTGGACGTGGATGTGGACGAGCTGATCTTTATCGTCGGTTGGCTGGGTGACCAGATCCAGGAGTACTATGAAGCCAGCGGCTATCCCTACCCGGCCTGCTACGTGGAGCAAACAGAGCTACTGGGCCAGGCCCACGCCATATGGCTGGCTCGGGATCACCTGCAGGGACCGGTGCTCATCATCTTTGTGGACACCATCTTTGAGGCTGACCTGGGCGGGCTAGAGACGGCAGGTCTGGATGGCATGCTCTATGTCAAGGAGGTGGAGGACCCCCGGCGCTTTGGCGTGGTAGTCCAGGATGAGGAGGGGTTTGTGCAGCGGCTGGTGGAAAAGCCCAGCACCTTTGAGAACCGGCTGGCTGTCGTTGGCGTCTACTATGTTCACGACGCGGCCTGGCTGCTGCGAGCCATCGAGGAGCTGATGAAGCGCAATCTCCAGACCAAGGGTGAATTCTACCTGGCGGACGCCTACACGCTGATGGTCGAGCAGGGAGCGCGCTTTGGTGTGCGCGAGGTGTCGGTGTGGGAGGATTGTGGTACGCCCCAGGACGTGCTCAAGACCAACCGCTACTTGCTGGAGAATGGCCAGGACAACACCGCCGACGTGGCTACTATGGATTCGGTCGTGATTCCACCGGTCTACATCGCACCGTCTGCCCAGGTAGAGCACTCAATTGTTGGGCCCAACGTCACCATCGCCGAGAATAGCGTGGTTCTGCGCTCTATCGTCCGTGACTCGATTATCGACGAGGGGGCCTACATCGACGACACGATGCTGGATCGTTCTCTGATCGGCAAGGATGCGGTGGTGCGCGGGCGGTTCCGTGTGTTGAACGTGGGCGATTCCTCCCGGTTGGATTTCGCGGAGGCCCAAGACTGAGCTGGCCACAGGGCGCAGCCATCGGTGGTGAGAACCTGCTTGGTTGAGGGGCCTGGCACTTTCCGCACAAGTGCTCGGCGACAAGAGGTGCGAATGTGACTTCACGAGACCCATCTGCGTCCCCCGGGCAAGGGCCTGACATCCTGCCGGCTGAAGGGGAGGTGGGGGTAGAGTGCTACTCTGGCCATACCTATGCCCAGGAGCCGCGGGTGGTGGTCTGGCAGGGCCAACGGTATCCCGTGGCACAAGTGGTAGTGCGCTGGCGTACACCGGAAGGTCCCGCCTTTCAGGTGCGGACCAAGACGGGAGAATGGTTCCAGTTGCACTACCTCGAATCCGACGACCAGTGGACCACCCAGCCATCGCCGCCCTACCGCAAGTCTGGCAGCCACGATGCCAAGATCTTCGATTTTCCATCTGAAGGCCAGAGGGCTCCGGACGAGAGCGAAGGGAGGCTCAGTGAAGACGGCCGGGGGACCTCGTGAGCACATCCTCCCCCGCCATAGCGGTCGAGAGCCCCACCGGAGCATAAGGAATCGTCAATCGATTGCTGAAGGTTTCACTGTCAAGCAGGTGCCTGGGCGTGGTGAGAGGTGCGTTGTCCGGGATACACAACAGAAAGGGGGATGAATCATGCACTGTCCGAATTGTGGGACGACCGTTCCGGCTGGAAACAGTTTCTGTCATGAGTGCGGCCATGACCTACGTCCGCGGGAAGCTGCTCCCCAACAGACGTATATCAAGCCGGCCAAGGACCCTAGCGTGGCGTTGCTGATCGAGCTGGTTGGCACGCTGTTTGGTTTCATGGGGTTCGGCTGGATCTATGCAGGGCGTACCAACCAGGGTATTATCAGGTTGTTGGTCTGGCTGGGCGTGGTCCTGGTGGCTGCAATCATCACGGCGTTGACGGCGGGGCTCTTTGGCTGTGTCTGGCTGCCAGTGCAGATCGTTGCCGCTGTTGTCTCCGGTCTCCAGGTCAAGCAGGCCGTGGAGCGGGACAACCAGATCGCCTGATGCTTTTCGGAGCCAATGGACGCGGTCGTGAAACCCTCGCCCGATCTGCGCAAGGAGACCCAGGTCCACACCAGGGTATTGCCAACTATGAACGACAATCATAATCGAGGACAAGGAGGTCCAAAGCCAACATGAGAGATTTTGTAGCCAACAAACTCAAGTCGGTGCCGCCGTCGGGCATACGCCGCTTCTTTGACATCGCTGCGACGATGGACGACGTGATTTCGCTGGGCATCGGCGAGCCCGATTTCGACACACCGTCGGCCATTGTACGGGCAGGCATCGCCTCCCTTGAATCGGGGGAGACGCACTATACCTCCAACTCGGGTATCATGGAGCTCCGCGTTGCCCTGTCTGATCACCTGGATCGGCTCTATGGCCTGCAGTACGACCCCGAGACAGAGTTGTTGATCACTGTCGGCGTGTCAGAAGCCCTCTACCTGGCCTTTGCGGCCACGGTGGACCACGGCGACGAGGTGATCGTGCCTGAGCCCTGCTTTGTGTCCTACAACCCCGAGGTGGTGTTCGCTGGTGGCGTGCCGGTGAACGTCTGCACCAGCGTGGCGGATGACTTTCAGGTACTGGCTTGGCAGGTGGAGGAGTTGATCACCAGCCGGACCAAGATCCTGCTACTGGGGTATCCCAACAATCCCACGGGGGCGGTGATGAGCCGCGAGCGCTTGCAAGAGATTGCCGGACTGGCTGAAAAGCACGACCTACTGGTCATCTCCGATGAGATTTATGATCGACTGGTGTATGGCGTGGAGCATACCTGTTTTGCCTCGCTCCCGGGAATGCGAGAGCGGACGATCCTGCTGGGTGGCTTTTCCAAGGCCTATGCCATGACTGGCTGGCGCATTGGCTATGCAGCCGCTCCGGCCGAAGTGTTGGGTGCCATGCGCAAGGTGCACCAATACACCATCATGTCGGCGCCAACCACCGCCCAGTATGCCGCGCTGGAGGCACTACAGCATGGAGAGGAATCGGTGCAGGAGATGCGCGCTCGCTACGACCGCCGCCGGCGGCTGATCGTGTCCGGGCTGAATAGCATTGGCCTCACCTGCTTTGAGCCACGCGGTGCCTTCTACGCCTTTCCCTCTATCAAGATCACCGGCATGAGCGACGACGAGTTCTCCGAGCGGTTGTTGGTGGAGGAGAAAGTGGCCTGTGTGCCGGGCAGTGCCTTTGGCACCTGCGGCACGGGGCACGTTCGCTGCTCTTACGCCACCGCCTACGACCAGATCGAGCAGGCGCTGGAGCGCATGGCCCACTTTGCGCAGAGGCACGGCTGAGTGGACGAGGCTTCTCGAATCCCAAACACACTGGAGGAATTGTGAGCGAACATCCCGATCGCCCCTCGTGGGATGATTACTTCATGCAGATCACTTTCCAGGTGGCCAAGCGGAGTACCTGTCCGCGGGCGGCCGTGGGTTCAGTCATCGTCCGCGACAAGCGGATCCTAACCACCGGCTACAATGGCTCACCGACGGGCCTGCCCCATTGCACTGAGGTGGGCTGCCTGATGGTCAACGACCACTGCGTGCGTACCCTCCACGCCGAGCAGAATGCCATCATCCAGGGTGCGCTGCACGGTGTGGATGTCTCGCGCAGTACCATCTATGTCACGCACCAGCCCTGCCAGATCTGCGCCAAGATGATCGTCAATGCCGGCATCGAGCGCGTGGTCTATGCCGGGCACTACCCCGATGAGATCGCCTGCATGTTCTTGGAGGAGGCAGGCGTAGAGTTGAGCAAGTATGAGGGGAATGCGCGGCCCTGCTAGGCGAGTTGGGGTCAACGCCCCGCTTGTCGCCAGGACGCGGTGGACTGATCCAGGCGCAAGTGTCAGGAAACAGGATCTGGGAGTTATGCGTCGCGGCCCTTGACCAATACCCCCCAGGTGCCTCGCTGGACAACCTTGTCGTCCTGGTTCAGGATCTCTACCTTGACACTCACCAAGCCCCCGCCCAGGCGGCGCATGGCCTTGGTGTTGGTCACTGTGGCCCGCACACGGATGGTGTCGCCGAGATAGACCGGCAGGCTGAATTTCCAGGACTCGATCTCGCGGAACGCCAGCGCTGTCTCTTCCAGGATGCCCAGGCGCATGATCAAGCCACTGGCGATGGACACCAGGAGCAGTCCATGGGCCACCCGCTGCCCGAAAGGGTGTTGGGCAGAGTATTCGGCGTCGGTGTGCATGGCATTCCAGTCGCCGCTCAGGGCGGCAAAGGCCACCACGTCGGCCTCGGTAATGGTCCGGCCGGGACTTGTGATGGCCTGCCCCACCTCAAACTCCTCAAAGTACATGCCCGTGCGGGCGGTCAGTTCTTTGATCTCTGTCATTGGTTTGCTCCTTGTCTGTAGATTCACTGGCGACCGGCGAGAACCGACAACTCAGCTACCGAGCACGCCGTAGGTCTCTGGCCGCCGGTCCCGCAGGAAAGGCATATCACGGCGGGCTTCTTCGACGAGGGCCAGGTCCAGGTCTACCAGCAGAAGGGCGACATCGTCCTCCGGGGCGCGGGCCAACACCCGTCCGTAAGGATCCACCGCAAAGCTGCGGCCGAAGAAACTCAGCGTGTCGTCCACACCAGCGCGGTTGGCCACGGCGACAAATACGCCATTGGCCACTGCCGCTGCCTGCATCTCGACCTCCCACACGGCGCGGAACTGGGCCTCCAGCTTGGCGGTGGCGGTCGGCACGACGATCACCTCTGCGCCGCCGAGGGTCAGGGCGCGTATGACCTCAGGGAAGTGCCGGTCGTAGCAGATGGCTACGCCGATGCGCACCGGCCCGGTGCGAGATGTCCCTACGTCAAAGACCGGATAGCCGCTGTCACCTTCCCAGTAGTAGTAGCGTTCATTGTAGCCCGGCCCCTCCAGGATGTGGGTCATGCGCTGCTTGCCCAGGTAGCTACCATCTTGATCAAACACCGGAGAGCAGTCAAAGTAACGCCCTGGCGCGGCGCGTTCAAAAACATTGATCACGGTTGCCAGGCCCAGGATGGCCGCCTGTTCTTGGAAGCGGTCGGTTAGTGGCCCGGGCACCGGCGTGCCCCACTCGAAGAAGCGCTTGTCGGTGCGGTATTGGGGGAAGAACGGGTCCACGCTCATCTCGGGGAAGACGATGAGCTGTGCCCCGCCTTCTGCCGCGTCAGCCATCAAACGGAGGGCCTTGCGCACATTGTCCCCTCGATCCGGCCCCACCGCCACCTGGGCCAGGGCGATACGTACCGTTGGGGTCATACCTCCTCCTCCTCCTCCTCGCAGGATGGTCTTGCATCACAGACACGGGAGGTTGGCCTGAACCTCCGATGTCTCTCGTGGACACCCGGTTTCTTAAGGGCGGATGCGGCGGATCTCAAAGACGACCGGGTTCCAGGCGTCGGGGCAGGCGTGGGTGGCCACGTCCTTTTCCTCCGTCCAAGGGAACTCGGCGCCATAGCGCATGGCGAATACCTTGGGCAAAAAGCTGTACAGAGCGTGGATGCATACCTTACCCTGCACGGTTTCGCCGTCAAAGACCACCTCGTCGCCCACCTGGTGACCGGCGGCGCAGTAGCCTTCCTGTTTGATCACACGGACGATGATTGTAGAACCTTTGTCGACGTAGGGAGGATGTTCGTTCATCGGGTATCCTTTCTTCTCTCAATGCCGCGATTCGGCTGTTCTGGTTCCCTGGGCTCCAGATGGGCGAACAGCAACACCCGGCCCGTCTCCACGAATCCGCGCCCGCGGTAGTAGTCGAGCAAATTGTGGGCTGCCTGCCCCTCGGGCGTAACGACTACTGAGACAAGCGTACAGCCTCGCGCGCGGCACCAGTCTTTCACCGCCTCAATCAGCGCGCCACCAACCCCTATCAGGCGCGCCTCCGGCAGAACGTACAGGTCTTCCAGTTCGGCCGAAAGGCCCAGCTCGAGGCCGCTGGTCGTCGTCACCGTGGCGACGCCGACGGGCTGCTCCTTCAACCAGGCCAGAAACACGGCGCTCCCATCGTCGTCGAGCAAGCCGACAAGTTGTCGGCGGATCTGACCCGGTGGCGCCTGGAATCCTTCCTCGGCGAAGAATCTTTCCAACAGTGGAAGCGCAGCTTCAAATTCGGCTGTCGTGGCGCGTCGCGTAGTTACGGTGTGATCCATGGACCTCCATCCAACGTGCGATTGCGCCAGGCATTGTACCCCACTTGGCCCCATTTCAAAAATCGGAATGGCGCTCTTGCCTGGTTTGCCCGGAGCTATGCTTTGAGCTATAATCGCGATGATGAGTCTGGAACAGGTTCTCGAGCAGATCGAAGGCGATGCACAACTGGTGCGGCGGATCACGCGCTGGCAGCACCTGCCAGCGCGGCCGGCGCGGTATACAGACTGGCCAGATGGGATCGATCCACGGCTGGCAGTGGCGTTGAGGGAGCGGGGTATAGAACATCTCTACACCCATCAGGGCCGGGCCCTGGAATCTGCGTTGCGCGGTGAGAACGTGGTTGTCGTCACACCGACCGCCAGCGGAAAAACGCTGTGCTACAATGCTCCGGTGCTCAGCGAGTTGTTATCTGGTCCAACTGCGAGGGCGTTATACCTATTCCCCACCAAGGCGCTGGCCCAGGATCAGTTGGTTGAGCTGAAGGCACTGCAATCAGCCCTGGGTGACAAGCTCGAGGCACACACCTACGACGGCGACACGCCCCAGTCGGTACGGCCGCGCATCCGCAAGACGGCCCGCATCGTCATCAGCAATCCGGACATGCTGCACGCCGGCGTCCTGCCCCATCACACCCGCTGGATGCAGTTCTTTCAGGGGCTACGCTACGTGGTCTTGGATGAAATCCATACCTACCGGGGCGTGTTTGGCAGCCACGTAGCCAATGTCCTCCGCCGTCTGAAGAGGATCTGTGCTTTCTACGGGGTCCAGCCCCAGTTCATCTGTGCATCGGCGACCATTGCCAACCCGCTGGAGCTGGCCGAACGCCTGGTGGAGGAGCCATTCACCCTGGTTGGGGAAGAGGAGGATGGCTCGCCTGCCGGGGACAAGCACTTTCTGTTCTACAACCCGCCCATTGTCGACCGCGAACTGGGCATCCGTCGCAGCGCGGTGAGCGACGCGCGGTTGCTGGCAGAGCGCTTCCTGGAGGCAAGGGTGCAGACCATCATCTTTGCCCGTGCCCGGCTGACCACCGAGGTGCTGCTGACCTACCTGCGCGACGCTGCCGTCCGCGAGGGGCTGCCACAGGGACGGGTACAGGGCTACCGGGGTGGCTATCTGCCCACGGAACGGCGCCAGATCGAGCGCGGCCTGCGTGAGCGGGAGGTGCTCGGCGTGGTGGCGACCAACGCCCTCGAGCTGGGCATCAACATCGGTCATCTGGATGCCTGCGTCATGACCGGCTACCCTGGTACCATCGCCAGCACCTGGCAGCAAGCTGGACGGGCCGGGCGCCGGGCGGACGTGTCCGTGGCCGTGCTGGTGGCCGGGGCTTCCCCCCTAGACCAATACATCGTCAGGCATCCCGAGTACTTTTTTGGGCGGTCTCCCGAGCAGGCGCTGCTCAACCCCGATAACCTGGTGATCGCCGTCAACCACATTCAGTGTGCAGCCTTTGAGCTGCCTTTTGCCGAGGGCGAAACCTTTGGCCGCTTTCCCCATACCCAGGAGGTGCTGGCGTTCTTGGAGGATGAGAAGCTGCTGCATCTCAGTGGGGCGCAGTGGCACTATGCCGATCAGCGCTACCCGGCGGAGGGGCTCAGCCTGCGGACCGCCGAGATGGACAACTTTGTCGTCGTGGACACGTCACGAGAGGGGGATGTGGTGGGCATAGTGGACCGCCAGAGCGCGACGCTCCTCGTTCATGAGGGGGCCATCTACCTGCACGGCGCCGAGTCGTACTTGGTGCGCAAACTTGACTGGGACGGACGCCGTGCCGAAGTGGAACCGGTGGAAGTCGGGTACTATACTCAGGCCAGCGTGACGGTCACTGCTCGCGTGCTAGACGTCGACCAGCAGCTAGTAGCGAGCACGACACGCAAAGCCCACGGCCCGGTGTTGGTCGCTTCCAGGGCCACCTCCTACAAGAAGGTGCGGCTCTACACCCACGAGATCTTGGGTTGGGGCGAGATTTCGCTGGAGAGCATCCCCGAGCAAGAGATGGAAACCACTGGCTTCTGGTTCAGCATCTTGCCCGAGACTGCGGCCCAACTGGAGCAGGAAGGGCTGTTGAACATGGCACAGGGGGATCGAGGACCCAACTGGGAGCAGCAGCGCAACCGGGCGCGGTCCCGGGACGGACATCGCTGCCGTCACTGCAGCGCGCCCGAGCGCCCCAGCCGCGCCCACCACGTGCACCACATCCAGCCCTTCCGTACCTTTGGCTACGTGCGGGGCGAGAACGACAAGTACCTGGAGGCCAACCGTCTGGAGAACCTGGTGACGCTCTGTCCATCCTGTCACCGGCGCGTGGAGGTCGACCGCATGGTGAGGGGCACTTTGAGCGGGCTGGCCCACGTGTTACGACACCTGGCGCCACTGCACCTGATGTGCGATCCCCGCGACGTCGGCGTTGTCAGCGAGGTCAAGTCGCCGCATGCCAAACTGCCCACGATTACCATCTATGACAACGCGCCCGGCGGGCTGGGTTTCAGCCAGGCCTTGTATGAACTGCATGACACGTTGCTGTCCGCGGCACGTGATCTGGTGCTTGCCTGCCGCTGCCAGCGGGGTTGTCCCTCATGCGTCGGCCCCGTAGTCGAAGTGGGCGAGGATGCCAAAGCCAATTGCCTGCGCCTGCTCGAGATGCTGATCCCCATTAGCCATCCAGGAACAAGCCACCTTCATTCACAAGGATCCAGACTTTGAGGCCCTTGCTGGTCAGGTGCCCCAAGAGGCTTTGCCATACAGAGGAATGTGAGGATTCTATGCAAGCGCTCAGGGCCGTGACCTGTTGCACACAGGTCACGGCCCCCTTTGATTCTTCTCAGAGCTACATCAGGGTTTTACCGTAGGGGTGGCCAGCGGAATGACGGTGATGTCCGGCTTGGGAGTTGGTGATTCCCCAGGCGTTGGCGTCGGCAGGGGCGTCAGTGTGGAGCGAGGGCTGGAAGATGGTTCACCCCCGGTCCGGTCGAGCAACTCGCGCAGGCCCTGGAGGAAGGCGTCAAACCGCTCGGCGGCCTCCTGTATCTCCTCGACCTCTTGGCTCAAGGACGCAAGCTCCTCCGCCATCGCACTCACTGACTCCTGCACGGCGACCACCTCCTCGTCGAGGGCGACCAGTTGCTCTTCCAGCGCCTTCATGCCCGCGCCCAGGTCTTCTAGCAGCGCCTGCACACTGGCCAGTTCATCGCTGAGCGACTCGATGTCGCTTTGTAGCGTCGCCACGTGCTCCTCCACTCCCTGGAGGTCAGCCTGAACCTCGTCTAGCTGTGCCTCCAGCTCCTGCAGGACCGCCAGGCGTGCGGTCACCCGTTCCAACTGCGTGCCAAGCGAGCCGATCTCACCCTCCAGTCGGCTGACCTCACTCTGGAGATCCCGGCTGGCGGCCGTCCGGAGGTCCAGGGTGCCGTTGACGGCATACAGGATCGCCAGGGACAACGCAGCGCCCAGGATAATACTCAGCAGGCCCGTGAGCAGCAGACGCCCCCAATGTCCAGGCTGGCGAGGCGCCGCGTACACAACCGGTTCTGGTTCTGGCCTGGGAGGTGGGGCCTCCTCAGCCACCACTTCCTCCGCTGCAACAGGGACCTCTTCGATGGCTTCCTCCTCGACAGCCGCCGCTTCCTCTGCCTCTTCCGCAGGCTCCTCTTCGACGGCCGCTACCTCCTCTGCCTCTTCCACCACTTCCTCTTCGGCCATCTCCTCGCCTTCTACCTCGGCTGCCGGCTCTGGTTCAGAGATGGGCTCTTCCTCGACCTCCTCCGGTTCTGGTTGGGGGGCCGGTTCTTCCCCGACCTCGGGCTCCACATCCAGCGGCTCGACAGTGCCTGTGGTAACCCTGTCGGCAATGTCGGCATATATGGCGTCCGATATTCCAGATACTGCCATGAGGTCAGTCGGTTCCAGGAACGGCATTACCTCAGTGCGGTAGCTTACAATGCGCTCTGCAAGCGCAGGCCCGATGCCCGGCAACTGCTGCAGCTCTTCCTCTGTGGCAGTGTTCAGGTCGAGGATGGGTTTCTCCTCCTCCGGCTTCAGGCTGGGTTCTTCCGGTTCCGGGATGGTTTCATCCTCCGCTTCTGTGGCTTCGATCGGGGTCTCGGCCATCGCTTCCTCTGGCTCAGGAAGCTCTTCTGGGTTTTCGGCCCACTCGTCGTGTTCGCTCATCCTATCCTCCCTTCTAGTATCAAAGTTCTTGCCGCATCTATTCTTGTGTGATGGCCACGAGGGCCTCTAGCACCTGTTCCAAGGAATCCATTTCGCTGCCATAGCAGGTCCAATCGCCGCGTTGCAGGCAGTCCTGGGCAGCCCGGTAGTGGGCATCGGCCTGCAGGATCAACGCCTCCATTTCGCTCCCTGCAGGAAGTGTGGGGGCCTCCGGAATCGACGGCTCCTCTGCAATTGGCCCCTCGCCCATCACCCGGGCCAGCCCTTCGGCCAGCGTCTCCTCCATGGCGATGCGGTTGCCGTAGGCGACGATCACCCTCCGCAGCTCAGGAAGTTGGCTGGCCTCGGCCTGCAAGTATATCGGCTCCACGTGCAGGATAGCTTCGTCGATCGGAATAACCAGCAGGTTCCCCCGGATCACCTGGCTGCCGCGCTGGTTCCACAGCGATAGTTGCTGGCTTATCGTGGGATCCTGATCGATCCTCGACTCCACCTGCATGGGCCCGTACACCAGTCGCTGCTTTGGAAATTTGTAGACACCTAACTCGCCATAATGCTCCCCGTCGTTACGTGCATATAGCCAGGCAATCATGTTCTGCTTTGTCGATGGCGTGAAGGGCAGCATCAGCACGAACTCGCTGTCAGCCTCGCCTGGCAGACGCATGTTGACGTAATAGGGTTCAACGCGCACCCGTTCTCCGGTGACCACCTCCTCGGCCCAGGTCCACAGATCCTCCTGATTGTAAAAGACCTGCGGATCGGTCATGTGAAACGTCTGAAACTGGGCCGCCTGGATGCGGAACAGCCCCTCTGGGTAACGCCAGTGGGCCACCAGGTTCGGGTCCATCTCTCCCACCGGCCTGAACAGATCGGGAAAGGCCAGGGCGTAGGTTGCTGCCAGGGGATCGTCGGGATCGATCAGGTAAAAGGATAGGGTCCCATTGTAGGCATCCATGGCTACCTTGACAGAATTACGCACATAGTTAATCTGGCCAAAGGAATCCCCAATGGGCTCTGAGTAAGGGTAGCGGTCGGTGACGGTGTAGGCATCGAGCAGCCACACCAGGCGCCCGTCCACGATGACCGGATACGGGTCGGCATCATAGCGCAGGAAGGGGGCCACAGCCTGTACGCGCTCGGTGATGGCGCGTTGCCAGAGCAGCCGGCTTTCAGGCGTGATGGAGCCGCTGAGCAGAATCTGGCTACTCCCCAAGCGCACGGCGTACGCCATTCGCTTGAGTACCGAGTCGAGGACCACACCTCCGGACCCTTCGTAGCTGGTGTAGACGTTCTGGTCGCCCGAGGGGTAGTCCAGTTCCTGTTCCTCGGTGTTGACGACAACGTATTCCTTTGTGAGTTCGCCATAGTAGATCTCGGGACGGGTCAGTTCAAGCTCTGGGTAGGCGGAACGCGGTGGGATGTCGCGCACCCAAAGGTTGGGCAGACCCTCTTCCACAACCTCGTTCACCGGGCTTAGGACCACACCTGAGCCATGGGTGTAAACCAGGTGGCGGTTGACCCAGGTCTGGGCGGGTTGGGGCAGTTCATCGTGCGCGATCTCCCGCGCGGCCAGAGTCACCTGGCGGTAGTCCTCTCCCAGTTGGTAGCGGTCGACATCCACATCGGTAAAGGCGTAGTATAGCCGGATCTCCTGCAACTGGCCGTAGGTGCGGAGCAACGGGCGATAGTCCCAGAGGCGGATGTTCTTGATGGTCGATTCGTTGGCTGCCAGGTCCAGGGGCACTGCCTCTTCCGCGATGTCAAAGTCGGCCTCCACGACGCCATCCAGGTCAAAGGCCTTCCTGGTGAACTGGATGGTATGGGCGATGTACTCTCGCTCACGGGTCAGCTCGTTGGGCTCTACGACCAGGCGTTGGAGCAGTGTGGGGTACACACTTGCCCCGAGAAAGGCGACCAGCAACCAGGCAGCAAGGACAGCGTAGGGTAGCCACCGTATCCGGATGAAGGCGCTGGCCAGCAGGATACCCGCACCCAGGGCGGCGATCCCGGTAAGCAGGTGCATGACGGGCAGCCTGGCGTGGATATCGACGTAGCCGGCGCCGTAGGCTGCACCTGAGGTTGAGTAGAACAGTTTTGGAATGTTGAGCTGGTATCCCCAAGCGAGCAGTGCCAGGGCGATGGCCCCCAGAACAAGAAGGTGGCGCTGCGCAGGTCGCGCCAACTGCAGCCAAGTCCTGCGTACACCTACAATCCGTACTCTATCCGCTATACGCTCGGCTGAATAGCTTGCCAGATAAATCAGGACCGCACCCCCCAGGGAGATCAATAAGAGCCACAAGAACCAGCCCTGCAGAAACCGCAACCAAGGTAGTCGAAAGATGTAGAAGCTCAGGTCACGACCCAGGATGGGATCGGTCTGTCCAAACGGTACGGCGTTGAAATTCATCAGGGCAGTGAACCACATCTCCTTGGCCGGGAAGGCGAAGAACAGCCCCACCCCAATTGCCAGCCCGGCTAGCAGCGTGTTGGCAATGCGGCCAGCGATCACCGTGGTGGTCGGCTCAGCCGTGATCCCGTTGGGCGATTGTTGCTGGCGCAGCCAGGGCACTGCCATCTGATCGCCGCCGGACAGCGAGCGAGCCAGCCACCAATTGGCAGCCATCACACCAGCGGCGATGACCCAGGCCGCGATGAAAAGCAGCCATCCGGCGACGATGCGTTTCGACAGAACTGTCGTGATCCCAAGCGTCTTGAACCAAGTCCAATCTGTGTACAGGTCCACGAGGGCGAAGAATAGGATGGCCAGCACTGCCACCACGCCAAAGACTATTATGCAACCTCTATTCTTAAACATCTACCCTCTCTTCTCTGTCCGTCGCCTTTTGGGTGTAGCGCCAGATCAGTCTTTTCAGAGCCCGCTCCATTTTGGGCGAGCGGGGAGCTCGCTCGCGACGGGTGATCACCAATCGCACGGTTTCCGCCATGCGCTGCTCCCTGCTTTCTGGGTCCTGGCTCACGCCGGTTCTCCTGTCAGGCGCTCTATTTCGGCGGATGCGTTGAGACTAGATCGCTGGAATTGGGTGCTTGGCACCTTGAGATTCAGCTCGGCAATCTCTCGGTTGAGGCTGGCGATCTCTTCTTTGAACTCGGTGACCGCCTGCGCCCAGGAAGTATGTACCCGTTCCCGTTCGGCCTCGGCCCATCTACCAGATTGGAGCGCCATATTAGACAGTCTCTCGCTGCGCCACATCCAGCGGCGGGCCAGTGTCGAACGCGCCCTGTCAAGTCTGCCCCGGATTGCCTTGTCTAGCTCGATCCATTCAGGGGCAAAGCCGGCATCCTTCAGGATCTTGTATGCCAGCTCGCGATCCTTGGCGTATGGGTTGGGCGTCAGGTCCAGAGGCCTGCCCTTACCCGGCAGGTTGTCGAACTCGCCCCGCTCGTGCGCCTCACGGATTTGTTGGTCTATCCAGCTTTCCCAGTCCAAGCCTTGGGGTTTTCCCACCTTGACACCCGATCCCGGTCACGCTACAATGTCGCTACTTCTCTGGCGAAAGGCGACATGATTCGAATCTTGCTCATCCGTCATGGCCGCACTGCCTGGAACGTAGGCGAAGGGTCCGGCCAAAGGTTCCGCGGCACCATTGACCTTTCCCTGGCCGGTGAAGGAGTGGCTCAGGCTCGGACAACTGCTCGTCGCCTGGCGGCTCTACCCCTCCATGGCATCGTCTCCAGTCCTCTCCGGCGGGCAGCCCGGACTGCCCAAATCCTTGCCGAACCCCACGGGTTGGTCGTCCAGACCCTGCCCGGTTTGGGAAGTATGAACTATGGCGAGTGGGCTGGCAGGACCCGCGCTGAGGTAGCCAGCCGCTGGCCGGACATCTTCCGCCAGTGGCGCCATGATCCCTTTACCGTTCAGATTCCCGGCGGCGAAAGTACCTTGGCACTGCGCCAACGAGCGTCGGCTGCGATCCGCGAGATCCTGGCCTGTCACCGGGATGGCCAGACCATCGCCGTGATCAGCCATCAGATCGTCGTCAAGTCGCTGGTCTGTGACCTGGCCGG
>Ga0180437_10003634_pt1 | contig 22706 bp, 18 predicted proteins | sample SS_ome_4_FD_132410 | JGI IMG/M metagenome (GOLD analysis project Ga0180437, IMG submission 132410) | Hypersaline lake sediment archaeal communities from the Salton Sea, California, USA - SS_3_D_1 metaG | ecosystem: Environmental > Aquatic > Non-marine Saline and Alkaline > Hypersaline >...
ATTCTGTCCAGGCCATCCCGATTGCGACTCCAATTTCATCTTTTTTATCTATCTCTTTGCGTCGAAACCTTGGGATGCCCAGGTATTTTTCAATGTTTTTTGTGTTGACTTTCTCGGTACGAGATTTGCCCTCAGAAACGACTTTTTTGACAACTTTTCGGCAGATGGATGTGATTTCCCTCTCAATGTTCCTGACTCCGGCTTCCCGGGTGTATCCACGGATAAGCCGCATGAATGCTTTATCAGAAATATTAAGGTTGCTCTCTTTCAGTCCGTGGATTTTCAGCTGCTTGGGTAGAAGAAAGTGTTTGGCGATCTGCAATTTTTCATCTTCGGTGTATCCTGGAAGACGGATGACTTCCATCCTGTCGATCAGAGGTCTGGGCACAGGCTCGAGCATATTGGCTGTCACGATAAACATAACCTGGGAAAGGTCAAAATCGGTATCAATGTAATGATCTAAAAAAGTGTTGTTCTGTTCTGGATCCAGGACTTCCATCAACGCCGATGCCGGATCTCCTCGGAAATCCATGCTCATCTTATCGACTTCATCCAGCAGGAAGACCGGATTCTTCGTTCCAGCTCTTTTGACCATCTGGATGATTCGACCAGGATAAGCGCCGATGTATGTTCTCCTGTGTCCTCGAATCTCCGCTTCATCCCTGACTCCTCCGAGCGAAAGACGGACGAATTTTCTTCCCGTTGCCCGGGCAATCGAACGTCCGAGAGAGCTTTTTCCCACTCCGGGGGGACCGATGAATCCCAGGATAACTCCTTTCGGATTTTTCACAAGCTGACGGATAGAAAGATACTCGAGCATCCTTTCCTTGACTTTTTCTAATCCATAATGGTCTTCATCCAGAATTCGTTCTGCCTCTTTCAAGTCTCTTTTCTCTCTTGATTTCTTTGTCCAGGGCAGTGACGTGAGCCAGTCAAGGTAATTCCGGCAAACCGTGGCTTCTGCGGACATGGGAGGCATAGATTCCAGCCTTTCTATCTCTTTATAAGCTTTTTCCTCTGCATCCTTGGGCATATTGGCCTTAGCGACCTTCTGCTTTAGCTCCTCTATTTCGTTCGGCTGGTCTTCTTTCTTGAAGCTTAATCCAGTTGGGAATATTTTTTGGCCTGTATCTTTAATCGTGATTTTCTTTCCCCCCGGCCTCTTTCCTTCTTTTTTCAGCCTCGAATGAACCTTCAGTATTTCGTTTTCCAGAATATAGTTCAGTCTTCGAATCCGTTCCTGGACACTGATCGTCTCAAGCAAGTTCTGCTTTTCTTCTAAAGGAAGATAAAGATGAGAGGAAATTATATCGGCAATCCTGTCAGGGCTGTTATCCTTCAAAGCAGGGATGATCGATTCGAAATTTGCGTTCTGGCTGAGTTTTAAATAATCTTCAAAGAGTGTCAGCACTCTTTTGAGTATTTCTCCAGCCTCTGCACTGTCTCCCTCGATTTCACTCATCTCTTTAACCAACACCTGGAAAAAGGGATAGGTGCTTAAAAATTCGATGATCCTTGCTCTTTTTCTTCCCTCAACGATGACTTTCACATTCTTATCGTCCATCTTTATCGCCCGGATAACTTTAGCGACCACTCCCACTGAATAGATATCCTTTGGACTGGGATTATCCAGAGTGGCGTCCATCTGGGCTGTGAGAAAAATCATCTTGTCTTTTTCAGTGGCCATTTCCAGAGCCTGGATTGAAGAGGGACGTCCGATTATGAATGGAACAAGGGTGGATGGATAAACCACGATATCCCGTAAAGGGATCAACGAGATATTCTTGATTATTTCAGAACGGCTTCGGGCATTTTGCATATTTTTACTCCAATGACCAGTCTAATCTGATGAACATTTAGTTCAATGTTGACTTGATTGGACGCTGGGGGATTAAAGTCATGAGATAACTTATCTTTCTATTATAGCGTTATCCACCAAAAAGTCAACAGTCTTTTTTAGTGCCAAGCTGTCTCTCAACTCTTCTCTCTTCCCTTTTTTGTTGAACTCTTCTATGACTCTGGCGACTGGCAAATTATTCACTTTGGCGATTCTTTTGAATTCCTCCTGAATCTCCTCCTCAGATATCCCCAGCTTCTCCTTTTCAGCTATTTTTTTTAAAATCAAATGATTCTTAATGTTTTGCTCCGCTTTTTCTTTTCCCTCGGATTTTATCCGGTCTATCTCTTCATTGCCCATGTTCTGCTGCGGGAGGGAAGACAAAAGGCGGTTCAGGACAGCCGCATGTTCCTGCTCGACGATTGCCTCAGGAAGTTCAATATTGAGCTTCTCAGAGATTTTTTTTATGATATCCTCTGCCATTTCATTTTTCGCGGCTCTTTCCTTTGTAGAGATAATTTCTTTTTTTATTTTCTCCTTGAGGTCTTTCAAGTCTTTGAATTCTCCAAGGTTCTGAGCAAATTCATCATCGATTGCCGGAAGTTTCCTTTCTTTGATGGATACGACCTTCATGTCGTATTCGATCTTTTTCCCAGCCAATCTCTTATTCTGATGGTTTTTATCATGTTCAATGGTGAACGATCTCTCGCTCCCGGCTTTTAAACCAATCAAATTCTTGTTTAAGGCGTCCTCATTGTCCTTGTGGCCGGCGAGAATGACTCCTTTCTCCAAAGGAAGGAATCTCTTTGTGTCCAGATCTTTGCCTTTTAACTCGACGGCAACATAATCTCCCTCAGCCACCTGCCTCCTTTCGACCGGGATGTATTCTGCAGACCTTGCCTGAAGGTCCTCAATTGAGCGCTCGATTTCTTGAGGGTCAACTGCGATTTGTTTCTGCTTGACCTTGATTTTTTTGTAGGAAGGAAGCTCGAACTCAGGCCAAACCTCGAACTGGGCCTTAAAACGAAGAGGCTCACCTTCTTTGAAGTGAAGCTCATTCACCACTGGCATGCCCACTGGATTGATATTCTGAGCTTTCAATTCGCTGTTCAGAGCTTTGGGAACAAGTGAATTAATCAACGATTCCTTCAGTTCAGGATAAAACTTCTGTTTTATGAGGTCTTTCGGAACCTTTCCTTGCCTAAAACCGCGAATCTTAGCCTGGGATGAGAATCGAGCCACAATTTCATTAAGCTCTTTCATGACTTCATCGGCACCAATATCCAGCTCAATTTCTCTCTTGCAGCCACTCAAGACTTTTATCTTTCTTTTCTCAGGAAGTTGCTCTTTCATTGCTTGTCTCTTACCAAATAGATTCTCAATGGGCAGAGCGGGATTCGAACCCGCACTCCTTTATCAGGAACTAGGTCCTAAGCCTAGCGCGTATGCCAATTTCGCCACCTGCCCTTTTTTTTTATCGGATTGTATAAAAACCAAAGAAATTATTGCTGTATTTATGAACCTCTTAGTTTCAATAAGGAGAGGTTATACGTTGGAATGAAGGCCAAAACAGATAATCATATATATCACAACTCCGTTGCTGTTGTCAATCAGAAGGCTTTCGCTGAAAAATATCCTTATTTCCGAGACGGACAAAACCTGGTTGGAGTCTCAGAATCAGATTAACTGGTTTACTCTACCTGAGATGCTGCTCAAGTTTCTTAGCTAGCCCAGGATCAACGGCTTGCAGTTTCTTGTGAACGTCTCGGGCGCTAAGGTTATCATGCAAATTCAAGTAGGTCACACCCAGGTTAAAGAGGGCATAACCATGGTCAGGGCGAAGATCTACGGCCTTTTTCAGCGGAGCGAGAGCTGAGTTGAAATCTTTAAGCTGCATATAATCGACTCCGATGATATACCAGTAATCAGGATTATCGGGAATAAACTCTACTAGTTTTTTATAATACTCGATGGACTGCCTGTAATTTCCAAGATTATAGTAAATATAGCCAATGCTTGAATAGGAATATTCATAACCGGGGTTGAGCTCAATGGCCTTCTTGTAGGCTTCGATCGCTTCATTGTATCTTTTAGCATTCTGGTACATAAAACCGAGGTTGTAAAAGCTCTCGTAGTTATTGGAGTCGATTTCGCTTATTCTTTTGGCAATTTCGATAGATTTGTCAGTCATCTTGGCCTTGTCATACATCATCAGGACAGCTCTATACGCCCTTACGGGATCATCAGGAGTCAGTTCGGAAATCTTCAAATAAAACTCCTCGGCCTTGTCATACTGCTTCGCCTTTTCATAAGCCTGGGCCAAGTCATAAATGATTCGCTGGTCTTCTGACTTCTCTTTATATGCTTCTAGAAAAGCGGCAATGGCAGCATCAAACTGTTCCAGTTCGATTCGGCACACTCCCAGTTTGTAGTATGTCTCCCAGGCATTTTCTGGCGCAGATTCGAGAAATTTCTCGTATGCGTCGGCAGCTTTATCAAAATTATTTATGTCTTGATGAGCACTGCCGATGTAAAAGTAGGCATCCTTATAGTCGGGGTTGAGTTCCACGGCCTTTTCCAATAAAGGCAACGCATCGCTAAAGCGGCGCATCTTGGTATAGGTCATCCCCAATCCATAATACGCATCATCCCGGTTCTTATCCAGTTCTATAACTTTATTATAGGATGAAATCGCCATCTCGAAATTCCTCATGGTGTCATAAGCTGAGGCCAGAAGGGCATGAATTTCGATATCATTAGGCCTTGTTTGTCTTGCTTTCTCGAGGTAAAGTTGGGCACTTCCTGGTTCATCGAGAAGGGATGCGACTTTCCCGGCGAATAAAGACCCTTCGGGAGTTTCCAGATAGTCCTCTGGCTGCCAGTCTTTCCATTTGGTCAACGATTGTTTCTGGATCGTATTCAATATGTTAGACGGAACAGTAACTCTAACTCTTCTGTCAAAGAAAATGACTATGCCCAGTACTTGACCATTTTCTCCTAACAGCGGCGCTCCGTTAAAATATCTCGGCACATCAAGAGAGGTTTTTACGACTTTTCGGCCAGAGGCAAGGTCGAACACATCTTTCACCTCTCCCTCTGAAACAACGATTTCCTCTGATTCATTGCTTCCGATGGCAAAGACTTTCTTGCCGGGTTCCAATTCTTCTGGACTCCCTATAGTGAATTCTGGTGCCTTTCCTTTAACACTGAGCAGAGCAATGTTTAAATTTTTATCCACTGCCAGGATACCTTCTATCTTGACTTCTTTCCCCTTTGAATTTTTCCCTGTCACATTCACGGCTCTTGAAACTAGCTGATAACTTGTGGCAATGACTCCCCGCTCGACCATAAAGCCGACTCCTTCTCCAGCGATAGTATTATCTTCGGCTACGGCCATGAGAGTGACTATTCCTTCTATGTGGCTATCCAGTAATTTTCGTGCGTCTTCGGATTGAGAGAAAAGAAAAGCAAGAGGCAGAAAGAATAGAATGACTGATGAGATGACCTTTTTTGTTTTGATTGTATTCATCATGACCTCCTTTGAATAATCCAGGCTAACCATTCACATCTTGTATTAAAATAAAAGAAGGTTAAAATCAAATTTACACCTTGAGGAGTGTTCTGTCAAATTTTATCTGAGTTTCGCAAGCCTTTCCATATTGGGGAAAGTAAAGATAGTTGGAAATATTCATGCAAAGATCCGAAGCTAAAGAGGAATTTCCAGAAACATTCTCTCATCATGGATTTTATGCTCATCCTGGCATATGAAGGAGAAGAATGAGGATACCTGTATCTGCTTGCGTCTGCGATCGTGCGAGTTATTGAATTGACAAACTCTCTCCTCTCAGTTAGCCTGAATTATTCATAAAATATGCCGACACTATATATCATTTTTGATGATATGAACTCTTTCTAAAATGAAAACAAAAAGCCGAGTTCGACTCGTTTATTTTCTGACACTAGCCGGGACTCTTCTCTGGTTGGGGCTTATCTTTCTTGCTCCCTACCTCAAAAGCCGGGACTCAGGTTTGAACATCTTCGCCTATTTGATATTTGCACCCATCTGCCATCAAATCCCTGCTCGATCCTTTTTCCTGTTCGGACATCCTCTTGCCGTCTGCGGCCGCTGCCTGGGTATATATTTTGGATTTTTAGGAGGTATGGGGCTCTATGCTTTTCGAAGAAGATTCTCGGTCACAACTCTACCCAGAATCCGGACTTTTATCCTTGCCACTTCACCTCTAGTTCTCGATGGCATGGGAAATTTTTTTCATCTCTGGAGCACTCCTCACTGGATACGCTTTTTGACGGGATTCCTCTGGGGCCTGATTCTTCCCTTTTATTTCATCACAGGAGTCTCAGATTTCTTTATCAATAGAGATCGAGAAAAGGCTGAAAGAAGTAAAAATATCTCTTGAAATCCAGATGAAAATCAAAATAGAATAGAAAAAACATACAGAAAGGAAGAAGGATGAATGAGCAAAAAACACTCGTGCTAACCCCGGCTCTAATCGGAGGCGCTATAGCAGGAGTGCTTTCCGGAATTCCCATTGTCAGCTGCATGTGCTGCCTCTGGATTATAGGAGGAGCGATTCTCGCCACCTATCTCCTCAGCAAGACCACTTCCGCACCTTTAACGTCGAGTGACGGAGCCATCATCGGCGTTTTCACTGGAATTGTGGCGGCTGTGGTCAAAACAATACTTGATGTGATATTAACGCCTTTAAACAGGGAAATTTATCAGAGATTGATGGAAAGGTTTGCTGAATACATGCAAGAGATGCCTCCTGGATTCGAAGATATGTTTAGCGAGAGTTCCTTTGAAACAACCGTTCCGAAGATTCTTTTCGAGCTCTTAATCAGCGGAATCATCTTCTCTGCTCTGGGAGCCCTGGGTGGAATCATTGGCATTTCCCTTTTCAAGAAAAAACCTCCGCAACCTCCTCAAGGAGCACCGAATGTTCCTGAAAACACAGGTAATCGTCAATCCTGAATCCAACAAGGGAAAGACGCGAAAAAAATGGAACCAAATTAAAGATGCTCTGAAAAGCTTCCTCAAAGAATTCAAGTACGAATTCACTGAAAAGCCTTTACAAGCCACTGAAATCTCCCGAGTTGCGATAAAAGAAGGCACGGAACTGATTGTCGGAGTCGGGGGGGACGGAACGATCAATGAAATTGCCAATGGCTTTTACGAAGACAAGAAAATCATCAATCCAAAAGTAGCTCTGGGAATCGTGCCATCAGGGACAGGGTGCGACTTTACGAGAAGCCTGAATATTCCTTTGGGACTGAAGAATGCACTCAAGGTCGTCTCCCATGCTCCCTCTTCTTTGATAGACACCGGAAGGGTAAGATTTAAAAATCATGTGGGAGAAGAGGACGAACGATTTTTCTTGAATGTCTCGGATTTCGGTATAGGTGGAGAAGTCGTAAAAAAAGTGAATGAAAGCAGGATGGAGAGAAAAGCCTCATCTTACCTGAAATGCTTGATCTCCACTTTTGTGAATTACAAGAATAAGAAAATCAAAATAAAAATAGACGGAGAAGAACTCCCGGAGGATGAATATCTCATCGGAACCATCTCAAACGGAAGAATATTCGGCAAAGGGATGAAAATAGCGCCAAAAGCAAAGCTTGATGACGGGCTCTTCGATGTTGTTCTCGTCAAAGGCATGAAGAAAATGGAATTCTTTCGGAATGTCTGGAGGATATACACGGGTACCCATCTCTCCCATCCAAAAATATCATTAATCCGGGGAAGTAAAATTGAAGCATATGCCGAAGGAGAGGAGAAAGGCGTTCTCATCGAAGTGGATGGCGAACAAGTGGGTACGCTCCCGGCAACTTTTGAAATCATTCCCCAGAATTTTCTCGTCAAGGGTCAAATTTAAGGCATTCCAGGGCTGGGTATCTCACTTAGAGCTTCTGAGTGCCACTTCAGAAAAAACGGATTCCTCACTTCTCATTCTTCTGGTTTCTCTTCTTATTCTGAGAATAGAGAACACGGCTGTTCGTGAATACAACTCTCCCTGAATCGTCATAGTACTTATAAATTCTGGTCCTGCTCCGAATAGTGGAATGCGGATAGGTGGTTTTAACTTTCTGTATGAATCTTCTTGTCTCGGGAAAAGGAGGGATTCCCCCGTATTTTTTTATGGCATTGTGACCGGCGTTATATGCGGCGAGCACATAATCGGTCTTTCTATCAAAGGAATTTATTAAATCTCTTAGATATTTGACTCCTCCCATGATGTTTTGCTTGGGATCGTAAAGATCCTCGACTCCATATTTTTCAGCTGTCTCTGGCATGAGCTGCATGAGGCCCACTGCTCCCTTGGAAGAGACAGCATTAGGGTCGTAATCGGATTCAGTGCGGATGATGGAATGGATCAGTGAAGGCTCCAATCCGTAATCTTTAGCGATGGAATCGATAAGAGCGTCAAATCTTCCGGAATATCCGGAGGCTGCCTGAACAGGAGTCTCCAGAAAGAAAAAAGCCACAAACGCCACAAGCGCAGACACTCCGAAAATCTTCAATCTCAGTGTTTCGCGTTTCTTCATCATCTTTATTATTATCAGTACCATATGATGAATGATTTCCGGGATTTATTCAATCCCCTTTTGGGGTGATTTTCTGTTCAAACCGGGGTCAGGCCTTATCTGGCTTATAAGATATTTGGTTTGATTCCAGTCGTAGAGACTTCGATATTGACAAAGCTTCATCCCCATTTCAGGAAATCATTTTTTCGATGATTGTATAGCTTTCTTCCAATACCTTTTCCAGCTGATCGGGCCTGTTTCCTCCGGCTTGGGCAAAGTCCGGGCGCCCCCCTCCCCCACCGTCTAACCGTGAAGCGATCTCTTTAACCAGTTCATCGGCCTTTAGACGGGCCACTAAATCCTTGGTGACGGCAGTCACCAGGAAGACCTTCTTCCCGGAGGCAGTCCCTAAGACCACTACTCCTGAGCCAATCTTCTGTTTGAGAGAATCGGCCAGCTCTCGGAGCTCCGTGTTGTTCAATCCCTTCACTTTCTGAACAAGGACAGAGATCCCCTTGATCTTCCTGACCTCTTCTTCTTTTTCTTTGAGTTCCTGCTTGGCCATCTTCTGTCTCATGGCTTTGGTTTCTCTCTCTTTGCTCTTTACGGATTCCTTCAGCTTCTCTATTTGAGCAAGAAGCCCTGTCCTCGGAGAATTCAAGGCTGTTTGGACATCGATCAACAATTCTTCCGTTTCCTGTGTGCGCTTTAAGGCCTCTTCTCCAGTTAAGGCTTCAATCCGCCTCATGCCTGCGGCAATACTGGACTCCGTAATAATCTTGAACAGGCCGATCTGTGCCGTCGAGTGCACATGAACACCGCCACAAAGTTCTTTACTGAAATCACCGATAGTGACCATCCTGATCTTCTCCCCATACTTCTCCTCAAAAATAGCGATAGCTCCCTCTTCAAGCCCCTTTTCCAAAGTCGTGATTTTCGTTTTCACTTCGATGCCTTCTCTTATCTTCTCGTTGACAAGAAGCTCGATCTGCTCGAGTTCTACACTGCTTAGAGCCGCAAAATGAGTGAAATCGAACCTGAGCCGAGATGATTCCACGAGAGACCCAGCTTGTTTGACATGGTCGCCCAGGATCTGTCTCAAAGAGGCATGCAAAAGGTGGGTGGCCGTGTGATTGTTACTGATTTTCCTTCGGTTTGGCACATCTATGGCCGCTTCCACTTTGTCATTCACTCTGACCTTTCCTGATATCATCTTTACCTTATGGGAAATGAGGTCAGGTGTGGGATAAAAGGCGCTCTCGACGACGGCGGCAAAGTGAGGATTTTTCAAAATTCCGGAATCGCCCGTTTGTCCTCCGGCTTCGGCATAAAAGGGTGTCTGATCGAGAAAAATCTCTCCCGTTTCCCCTTCCTTGAGCTCTTGTACAATCTGGTCCTTTCTCAAAAGAGCCGTGATCTTCGCTTCAGGAATCTTCTCCTGCTCGTACCCCACATATTCCATGCTGAGCGACTTGAGCTGTTCATATATCTTTTTCCCCTTTTGTCTTTCTTCTCCCTCCCATGAGCGGCGGGCTCTTTCGCGCTGCTTTTCGAGCTCAAGATGAAAATCCTTCTCCACCACATCCATGTTCTGCTCTTCTGCTAGCTCTTTGGAGAGGTCAAGAGGAAATCCGTAGGTGTCATACAGTTTGAACGCCTTTGCCCCGGAAAGCACTTTCTTTCCCGCCTTCTTAGCCTCTTTGATGTACTGATTGAATGTCCGGAGACCAGAGGAAAGAGTCAAGGCGAAACGCTTTTCCTCGGATTGGCAGACTTTGGAAACATAATTTGCCGAAGGGAGAAGCTCCGGATACGCATCCTTCATGATATCGCACACCACTCCCACCAGCTTATACAGGAAGGGCTCTTCAATCCCTATTGAATTGCCCTGGCGGAAGGCCCGCCGAATCAGCCTTCTCAAAACATAGCCCCGGCCCTCGTTGGAGGGCATGATTCCGTCCGAGATCAGGAAGGATACAGCCCGGATATGGTCAGCGATAATACGTACTGCGATATCGCCTTCATCATGAGACGGGTATTCTCTTCCTGCGATGTTGCATACCTCCCGGATAAGGGACTGGAAGAGATCCGTGTCAAAGTTGCTGGAGAGTCCCTGAAGAGCCACTGCCAACCTCTCGAGTCCCATACCGGTGTCGATGGAAGGCGAAGGCAAAGGATGTAATTTTCCCTTTTCGTCCTGATGAAACTGCATGAATACAAGATTCCACAATTCTGAAAAGCGGTCGCTCCCCTTCTCTATCAAGGGATAAGGATTGCCCTCCTCTATCTCAGAGCCAAGGTCATAATGGATCTCGGAACAGGGGCCACAGGGACCCGTCTCTCCCATTGCCCAGTAATTGTCTTTTTTCCCGAAACGGAATATTCTCTCGGAAGAAATTCCTATGGTCTCGTTCCAGATTTTATAGGCCTCATCGTCCTCTTCATACACCGTTGCGTAGACGTTTTCCTTATTGAGCTTGAAAACCTCAACGATTAGCTCCCAGGCATACTCGATGGCCTCCTTCTTGAAATAATCGCCGAACGAAAAATTTCCGAGCATTTCAAAAAAAGTATGGTGCTTGCTGGTCTTCCCCACCTGCTCCAGGTCGTTGTGTTTCCCGCTGACTCTCATGCATTTCTGGACAGACGCGGCCCTCTTGTAGCTTCTTTTCTCGAGGCCCAAAAAGGTGTTCTTGAATTGGTTCATCCCTGCATTCGTGAATAGAATAGTCGGGTCATCCTTGGGAAGAAGGGAAGAACTTTTGACTATCTTATGGTTTTTTTCTGCGAAGAAGTCTAAAAAAGTTTCACGTATTTCCTGAGACTTCATTTATGTGCTATTTTTTCTTCTCTACTTCGGACATCCCTCTTTCCATTTCTTCACGAGAGACGTCGGCTGAGGATTGAATGCCAGCCACTCTGAGTTTAAAGTCATTCGGGTTCGACGAGTAGCGCAATCCCTGCTCAAAAGATATCAAATCATTTTTGTAGAGATAGTAAATCGATTGGTCAAATGTCTGCATGCCGTACTGAGACACGCCGGCTTCGATAGCATCTCTGATGAGGGCTGTCTTTTCCTTCTTGATGATGCATTCCTGGATATAAGGAGTGTTGACCATGATTTCTACGGCCGGAACCCTTCCTTTTCCTCCTTTTTCAGGAATAAGACGCATGGAAATGACTGACTTCAAGATACTGGAGAGCTGAAACCTGACTTGTTTCTGACTATGAGGCGGGAAGACAGAAACGATTCGGTTGATTGTTTCCACTGCATCCAGGGTGTGAAGGGTGCTCATAACGAGGTGGCCGGTTTCAGCCGCAACAATGGCTGTTTCTATCGTATCTTTGTCCCTCATCTCTCCCACGAGAATGACGTCAGGGTCTTCTCTGAGAGCCGCTCGAAGTCCCCTAGAGAAGTTTTTCACATCCACGCCCACCTCTCTCTGGCAGACAGTAGATTTTTTGTCTCTGTGCAGGTATTCGATCGGGTCTTCGATAGTAATTATATTTTCCGTTCGCTGAGTATTGATGAAATCGACCATACTTGCCAGCGTGGTCGTTTTTCCACTTCCGGTTGTTCCGGTGCACAACACAAGGCCCCTCTGTTCAAGAGAGATCATCTCCAGAACTTCGGGCAACCTCAGCTCTTTGATCGACATGGGCTCTAAGGGAATAATTCTCAAAGCTATGCCTAATGATCCCCGCTGGTGGAAAATATTTCCCCTGAACCGGCCAAAGCCCGCAAAACTGTAGGCCAGATCCAGATCCAAATCTTCTTCAAGCAAGCTTTTTTGAGAGCCTGTCATGATCTGCTCTGCCAGAAGTTTTGTGTGTTCCGCGTTCAACCTGGGAAATGAGGTTAAGGGCTTAAGGACTCCGTTGATACGAAGTATAGGATGGTTGCCGGGTTTTAAATGAAGGTCTGAAGCATCGCTTTCAATGGCTATTTTTAAAAAATCATCAATTTTCATCGTTATTACTCCTTAAATAGAGTTTATATATAAACAAGCCAGTTGTATTTATCTCCCTTTTCTCCGTCGATGTAGCCAAAGAATTCATCTTGGAGTTTCTTGGTGACTGGCCCTCTTTTGCCGTTTCCGATGGGTATCTTGTCTATGGAGCGTATGGGCGTTATTTCTGCGGCAGAGCCGGTGAAAAAGACTTCATCAGCAAGATAGAGCATTTCCCGAGGAATTGTCTCTTCCACAAAAGGAATCCCCGCATCTTTAGATAATTTGATGACAGTGTCTCTTGTGATACCGGGAAGGATGGATGCGGATAGAGGAGGAGTATGTATTTTTCCATCCAGCACCAGGAATACGTTTTCTCCGCTTCCTTCAGATATGTGTCCTCTCACATTCAAAGCAATGCCCTCCACATAGCCTTCCAGTATGGCCTCCATCTTGATCAACTGGGAATTCATATAATTCGCCCCGGACTTGGCCAAGGCTGGAAAAGTATTGGGAGCCATTCTTTGCCAGGTGGAAATCTTGACGTCCACTCCCTTTTCCAGTGCCTCCTCTCCCAAATATTGCCCCCATTCCCAGACAAGAATGGCGCAGTCAACAGGATTGGGAAAGGGATCAACGCCTAAGGTCCCGTAGCCCCGATAGACAACTGGCCGAATATAGCAGGCTTTTAGCTTATTTTCATGAATCGTATCGATAACCGCTTTCTCGAACTCCTCTTGAGCATACGGAATTTCCATTCGGTACATTTTGCATGAATTATAAAGCCTTTTGATATGGGCGTCGAGACGGAAAATCACGGTTCCCTTTGGAGTGTCGTAGGCCCGAAATCCTTCAAACAAGCCACTTCCGTAATGAATGACGTGGGATGCAATATGAATATTCGCATCTTTCCAGGGAATGAACTGGCCGTTCATCCAGACTACTCCCTCTTTTTCATTAAATGGACTCATTCATAACTCCTAAGTAATATGACATAGATTTATTATTTGTAAGATTATTAATAAACGAAAACTGACATTCATCTTATCTTAATCGCCTGTTTAAGTCAATTCAGTAAAAAACGAAACCGCACTTTGTCCCTTGACTCGTGTCTCTTTCAAACAGCTTCGCCGCAGTAAGGGCAAATCTTTGTTTTATGAGGCAAGGGTCGCCGGCAATTCCAACAGGGATGAGTCACGCTCCTTTCTCTTGCCTTGATCCGACTCAGTATGTCATCAATTTCAGATTTTTTCGATTCTTTACCCTTGAAAACGGCGAGACGTCTGATAATCTCCGAAGGTTTTTGATACCTTTCATCCGTTTTGGTCGCAAGACACTTCATGATAATATCGTCGATATCCTTGGGAACAGCATCGTTTTTCAAACGAGGTGGCTTGATCTTTCCACTTTTTGCCTTTTCCAGGATTTTGAATGGATCGGGATCAATGATCGGGGGCTCACCTGTCACCATTTCATAGAAAATGCAGCCCAGAGAATATATATCCGAAGTGAAAGTGGCTTTCCCCATAAACTGCTCTGGAGCCATATACGGAGGAGAACCGATTCTTGTGGATGCGTAGGGAATATTGTTCAGCCAGACCGAGGTCCCAAAATCTGTGATTTTCGCCGTTCCATCTTCTGAAACGATTATGTTTGAAGGCCTCAAGTCTCTATGGACAATCTTATTTTTATGGGCATGGTCCACCCCATAACAGACTTGATTCATAAAATCAATGGCCTTTTCTAATTCAAGGGTCCTCTCTTTATCAAGAATCTTTTCCAGAGTTTTTCCTTTAATGTACTCCATCACCATGAAAAAGACTTTATTTTCTTTTTCAGCTGAAATCATCCGCACAATATTCGGATGATTCAACACCGCCTGGAGCCTTGGTTCTTTCAATAGTTTAAAGAGCTCCAGAGATTGTTTATGAGGAACCTTGATAGCGACCTTGATGTTCAGCCATGTGTCTTTGGCCAGGAATACAGAACCAAAACCCCCACTGCCAAGGGAACGCAGTATCTGGTATTTGCCTACTTTTTGTCCTTGGAGAAACATCTTACGAATTCCAAAAATGAGAGATCATGGCCAGACAGGACAGAGAGGCTGTCTCTGCTCTCAAGACCTGCTTCCCGAGACTCACAGCTTCATACCCATGGTCGAGAATAAATTTCTCTTCCTCACTGGTCCATCCCCCTTCAGGCCCGACAAGAATGATGACTGAAGAAGGAAGTCCCTCCCTCTCCGCAGCCGGACCGGAATCCCGGACGAGAATATCCCTCAGATATTTTCCTCTGTATTCGCTCAGCACAAGCTTCTTGGCTTCATGCCTTTCTTCCACCAGTTTTTCGAGTTTCAGAGGAGAGGATATTGAGGGAAGGAAGTTAACCTTGCTCTGTTTAGCCGCCGCCATAATGATCTTTTTCCATCTTTCCAGTTTCTTTTCAGCCCTTTCTTCCATACTGACGACCGTTCTCGCTGTGATAACAGGGATGATGGTCGTCACACCCAACTCGGTGGCTTTCTGAAGAATACTGTTCATTTTTTTTGATTTTATCAGTGCCTGGGCAAGTGTGATCTTCACCCTGGGTTCAGGAGTGACCTGCCTCTCGATTATTTCGAGTCGTGTCCTCTCCTTGGTGATCTCCTCGACTCTTGCCAAATAGTTTGTTCCTTGCTCGTCAAAAAGCCACACTTTCTCTTTTAGTCTGATTCTGGCTACCTTGCTCAGATGATGATGTTCTTCTCCATCCAGAAAAGCGGAAGAAGAATGAATGTTGCTTTGTTTAATAGAGAAACGATTTGAAGTCAACTTTGCTCTAATGAAAAATACTCTTTCCCTTTTTTTTTGATTTTCGTGTCTGGGACCTGAACTCATCTCCCCTGGACTGCGCCAACTGCTGGAGTAAGGCCTTTTGCTCTTTTGTCAGATTCCTCGGAGTCTCCACCCTGACCTTAACGAATAAATCGCCCTTTTTATAGCTGTAAAGACTTTTTATCCCCTTTCCTTTCAGCTTAAAGACTTCTCCTGGCTGAGTTTCTGCGGGAATACCGAGCTCTTCATTCCCGTCTAGAGTTGGAATTTCTACGGTTGTTCCCAGCGCGGCCTGAGTGAAAGGAATTAGAATCTTACAGTAGAGGTTATTTCCATCCCGCTCGAAAAAATCATGTTTTTTCACGCGGATAATCACATAGAGATCTCCCCGTGGCGTCCCTTGGTCTCCAGCCTCTCCCTCTCCTTCGATCCTGAGCTTTGTTCCGTCATCCACACCGGCCGGGATCTTTATTTTCAATTCCTTCTTCTTCTTCTCTTTGCCGCTGCCCCTGCACTCCAAGCAGGGGGAATTTATAATTTCCCCGGCTCCTCTGCAGGCTGAGCATGTGCGCGATACGACGAAAAATCCTTGCTGGTAACGGACCTGCCCTCTACCTTGGCATGTGCGACAGACTGATTTCTGTGTACCAGGACGCATTTTTGAACCCTGGCAAACAGAACAGAGTTCCACGCGGTTAAGCTTGATCTCTTTATCCACACCGAAAGCGGCTTCCTCCAAGGTCACTTCATACTCCAGAGCCAGGTCTCTGCCTCTCTGGGGATAGTGCGATCTCGCCCGCTGTCTTGTCCCGAATATATCTCCGAACCCAAAATTAAAAAAGTTACCCAGAATATCTTCAAAATCTTCAAATATGGAAGAATTAAATCCTGTAAAACCGCTAAAACCTTCTCCCCGCAGACCTTCGTGACCTAACCTGTCATAAACCGATCTTTTTTCAGAGTCAATAAGAACACTGTAGGCTTCCGCGGCCTCTTTAAATTTTTCTTCCGCTTCTTTATTACCAGGATTCCTATCCGGGTGGAATTGTAGAGCCATCTGACGGTAAGCCTTTTTAATCTCATCCGAAGACGCATTCCGTGAGATGTTCAAGATCTCATAATAGTCTCTTCTATTCATTCTTCCTTAACTTTTTTCTCTCCCTTTTCATCTTTCCTTTCATCTTGAGCTTTGGCGATGATCTTCTCGATCTCTTCTTTAGAAAGGCCAGAGGACGGTTGGACTTCGATCTTTTTGACTCTTCCAGAATCCACATCTTTGGCTGTCACTTTGACGATTCCATCCGCATCTATCTCGAATGTGACATCTATCTGAGGGAGACCGGCTGGGGCTTGAGCAATTCCCACTAAGCTGAATACGCCCAGCGAGATGTTCTCTGATGCCTTCCCACTCTCGCCCTGAAGGACATGGATACGCACCCTTTTCTGATTATGTCTGACTGTTGTGAACGCCCTTGTTCTTCTTGTGGGGATAGTCGTATTCCTCCCGATGATCGTGACAAACGAGTCACTTTCAGTTTCAATTCCCAATGAAAGAGGAGTCACATCCAGAAGTAGAGCTGACTCTTCTGCTTTCCCCTCTATAATCCCGGACTGGACAGCCGCTCCCATGGCCACGATCTCATCAGGATTGATGTTTTCCTCGGGTTCTTTCCCGAAGAAATCTTTGATCATCTCCTTGACTTTGGGCATCCGTGTCTGGCCGCCAACTAATATGACTTCTTCAATATCTTTCGGACTCAATTTGCTATCCTCGAGCGCCCTCTCTATAAAGGGAAAAGTTTTTTCGATCAAATCGATGGTTAATGCTTCCAATTTCTCTCTGGATAGATCTAATTTAATATGTTTTGCTCCGGATTTATCTGAATAGATGAAAGGGAGATGAATCTTGCTTTCATTGGAGAAAGAAAGAGCTTTCTTGGCATTTTCCGCCGCTTCTTTAATCCTCTGCCGAACGAAAATATCCTTGGAGAGGTCGATCTTGTTCTCTTTTTCAAATTCTTCAAGGATCCAATCTACAATCCGATCATCAAAATCCTCTCCTCCTAAATAGGAATTCCCATTGGTGGCTAAAACATGAAAAACTCCATCACTAACTTCCATCAGAGTAATATCGAAAGTTCCTCCTCCGAGGTCATAAACGGCAACTATACCATTTTTCATCTTTTCGAGCCCGTAAGCTAGGCAGGCTGCAGTGGGCTCGTTTATGATGCGCAGGGTTTTCAAACCAGCGATCTTGGCGGCATCCTTTGTTGCCTTTCTCTGGTGGTCATTAAAATTGGCGGGAACCGTAATCACTGCTTCAGACACTTTCTCGCCAAGATGTGATTCAGCACATTCTTTCAAATACTCGAGGATCATCGCTGCTATTTCCTGGGGGCTTGTGGCTCCTGAATCCAGGGTTATCATGATATCTCCATTTGGAGCATCCGTCAGCTTATAAGGAACTTTTTTTTGAGCCTTTTTAGCGACTCCCGAATCGAATTTTTTTCCGATAAGCCTCTTAATGGCCGACACGGTATTTTCTGGATTTGTTGTGGCCTGCCTAAGGGCTAAGCTTCCAACTAGCCTTTCACCGGTATCGGTGAAGCTCACAACAGAAGGAGTCGTTCTCTGTCCATCCAGGTTAGGGATGACTTGAGGTTTTCCCCCTTCGAGATGAGCGATACAAGAATTAGTTGTTCCTAGATCTATCCCGATAACTTGCCCCATGTTTACTTACTCTTTTTCGGAACAGCGACTTTGACAAGGGTCGGACGAAGAAGTCTGTTATGGAGCGTGTATCCTCTCTGCAATTCCTCAATGATTTCAGGCTCTTCCACATCTTCAGATTCTTGGGTAATAAAAGCCTGATGCAGATGAGGGTCAAACTTTTTATCATTGATTTCTATAGGCCTGGCTCCGTATTTGATCAGGAGGTCCTGATACTGTTTATAGATCATCTCAACGCCTTCTCGAAAACTCTTCCCGTCTCCTTGATCCTTGCTCTCGAGCGCCCTCTCGAAATTATCCAAGATTGAAAAAAGTTCCGTCAGGAACTCAGAAAGGGCATACTGATAAAACTCGGCCTTTTCTCGTGCAACCCTTTTTTTCAAATTCTCCATATCGGCCATCTTTCTCAAACTCTTTTCTTTCAAACGCTCATTCTCCTCTTTGAGGAGTTTTATATCCCCTTCTTTTTTCTTTAATTTATCCTTTAATGCTTGCGTTTTATCCTCTGCGGGCTTTTGGCTTTTACCTTTTGGAGCTGGACTGGATGTCTTCTTTGTCATCTTTCCTCCTACTGGTTGAAACTGATGGTTTGGCTGAGTTTGTTGGCTACAGAATCCACTAATGGAATGATCATTTTATACGGAATTCTTTTCGGTCCGATAATACCCAGAGAACCAAGGATTTGACTGTGGTAACCGTAATGGGAAAGTATGAGGGAACAATCGGTGATGTCTGGAATGTTCAGCTCCGATCCAATCAGAACCTTGACTCGATCCAGACTGATAAAATCAGAAAGGAGTTTGGCCAGCTTTGCCTTTTCTTCGAAATTCTGGAAAAGGGTTTTCAACTTTCCCATTTCAAATAGATCGTACTTCTCCAGTAGTTTAGGCGTTCCCTGCAAGAATATCTGATTTTCTTCTTCCTGCGAGATATAGGTTTTAAGCAGAGTAAATAATTTATCGATAATATTCTCATACTTGAGCTTGAATTTAGGAAGCTCTTTGAAGAGATAGTCCCGAATAAAAATAAAATTTTTCCCTGCGAAATTCTGGTTAATATACTGTGAGGCTCTGTCAAGCTCGAGTTGAGTAAAATAGGTGCTTGTCTGGAAAATCTCGTTGAGCACAAAGTTTGAGGTGGTGATGAGGATAATTATCACCTTGAACTCGGATATCTTGATGAAACGGATATGGCGGAAATTGATTTTTGAAATTCTCGGAGAGAGAACAAATCCCAAATTATCCGAATGCTCAGCCAGCATCTTCGAAACACGGCTCAAGAGGGAGTTTAAATCACTCATCTCCAGTGGAAAATCTTCTGGCAACTCGACTTGCTTCTCGGGAAGAATCGCTTCCTCGAATAAATTATTCACGTATAATCTCAAGCCTTTATCCGTAGGCATTCGACCCGCAGAAGTATGCGGTTGATACAGATATCCGTGTTCTTCAAGTTTGGTCATAATGTTTCTTACTGTTGCCGGAGATACGGATAGAGGGCTCTTCTTGGCAATCAATCCAGAGCTTACCGGTGTTCCGCTTTTCAGGTAGGTCTCAATTATCAGGTTGAGGATCAGATTGTCTTTCTCTCTTAAATCAGAGGTTTTCATGCGTTAACTCCAAAAATTTTATAGCATTAAACCTTAAATCTTGTCAAATGACCGCTCGTGAGCAACCGTTATCTAATGCATCCTCCGAATCCTTTTAATCTTTTTAATATCAGCAATTTAGATGCAGTTCGCACCCGCCTGATGTTCTCCATATCCTTCAACCTCACCCCAGCCAGGCGAGCGTGGCTCAGGCTTCTATCCTGGATATTTAACTATTGGAATCAGGCCTTAAAAGATGAATTATTGAGGCCATGTCTGGCCAGTTTTTTTCCATCCGGCTGGAATTCAGCTTATAATTATTCAGTTAGAAAAGCCTGATACTGAACGACTTTCAAAGCCGGACTCAGTATTGTCTAAAATGGGGAGTCGATCCGTTTATGACTTTTATCCTATCCATTGAGTTGGGAAAAGTAAGATAAGAATGGAAACTTAGCCCGTTGATTCTGCCGAATTTTTGAAATGAGTCAGCTTATCCGTATCCCGGCATACCCGACAACCTCACTGTAATCTCCAGTCCTGTCTCCGGAAGTCTGGTATTTTATGAGGATAGCTTTTTCTGCACCAAGCTCCTTGGAAGCGATCAAGGCAGAAGTCGTGGGTTGAAAGCCGCACATACTTATGTTTTCTCGTTCCACAGTGTCATGAAGTCCTTGGGCATCCAGTTTCAGGATCCTATCAATCGCCAAAAAATCCTTTTCTTTGGCGACACTCTGTTCCACGTAGTGGCTCATATCTGTGCTGGCCACGATCAACACGTCTTTTTTAAACTCCTTGATTCCCTTGGCGATGGCTCTGCCTAAATCCTCCAGTTCCTTGAATGAAAGATGGTAGGAAAGGCATATCGGTACAATCGCCACATCTTCCTTCAGATACTGAATAAAAGGAAGCTGGACTTCAAGAGAGTGTTCATGAACGTGTGCGACCTCATCTTTCTCGATAAGCGGAGAATGGCTCATGATAAGCTCTGCCAGTGAGGATTCTATTTGTGTTTGACCTAGAGGGGTTTCCCAAACGCCTTCTGTCATGATTGCCACACGAGATTGTATGGGTCGGTGGCTGGGACCGAGAATGACGAATGTTTCCGGAAGTTCGACAGAAGAGAAGACAGCTCCGGCCACGGAACCCGAGTACTCGAATCCGGCATGGGGAGAAACAACACAAATGGCTTTTTCTTTTTCGATCTCAGTGTCGAGCATCCCTCCAACCATCTTCTTCAAAGCATCTTCCCTTCCAGGGTAGAAATATCCCCCGACTGCAGGCTTTCGTTTCAAATTAACCTCCCTCTATAAAGATAAGCATACTGTGAATATTGTCAATTACAGCTCTTCTCTTGTCTCCGTAAAGGCTATATCCATTTCTTTCAATTCCTGGAGGATGGGGATGTAGATCTTGGGAATAACTGGGATATGGACGCCGGTCATTTCGATTTTTCCCTCTAAGATAAGCCGAGTGGCGATGGCCGCAGGAAGTCCGACTGTCCGGGCCATTGAAGAATCTCCGTTGGGGATACCATAGTCAATCAATGTCGACGTGATCTTTTCTTTTTTGTTATCTGGATAAGAAGCAATGAATTGATGCTGAAGGACAATCATATCCCTCTCCCCTTCTTCATACTGCAGTTTCTCCAGCATCAATGCTCCCAGAATATCCAGGGCTGAACCTTTAGAGACAGGTATATTCTCGTCGCTCAAAAGTCCAAGCCATTCGAACCTTTTAATGATATCCGAATCTTCCTCAATATTGAGATGCACACACAACGCTTTCTTAATGTCTTCCTCAACAGGATTGCGCAACAATCTCCGTATAAAGTCTTTGTAAGTCAAGCCATCCCATTCTTTTTCCTCTTCATCGAGAAGCCCTAAATCGACCATCTTTTTCATAGTCGAACACCAGCCTTTATTCCTGAGCGTCCCTCTGAGCATGGTATCTGCAGACTGGATTCCATAGAGCTGGATGTAGGGGAGAGAATTCCGGTTGGGATAGCCCTCGAATTCACCCAGCCCCTCGATGTTGATAAGGGAAGGATCTTTAAAGAGGTCCTCAGCAGGAATAAAAATCTGCTGACCGTCTTTTTGATACTGGGCTGAGTTTTTCCCGGCAAGGAGGACTCCGATCGGACTCCAGGAAAATTTATATCCGAATGGATTGGTGTTGGCCTCGGGAGCAGGCAGTCCGCCACAATATGAAGTGAAACTCTGGATTTTTCCATCTTTTTCTTCCACTTCATGGATAATTCTCATCGCTTCCATATGGTCGATTCCCGGGTCCAGTCCGACTTCATTCAGAATCAGTATGTCGGCTTTTTTGGCTTGTTCGTCCAGATTTTTCATGACTTCGCTCACATAAGAGGTAGTGACCATATGCTTGCCAAAATCGATACAGTACTTGGCCACTTTCGGGTGGAATCCGTAGGGAACCATACTGATGACTAAATCAGAGTCGGCAACCTCTTTTTTCAAGCTTTCTTCATTCTTCAGGTTTAGCTCCTTGGCTACTCCATCTGGGTGGTTGTCGATGAGCTTCACCGCTTTGCTCACTGTCCGGCTGGCGACCTCAACCTTGAAATCGGGTTGGTCAAGAAGATATCTGACTAACGGTTTGGCCACCAGTCCAGCTCCAAGGATCAAGACTTTTTTCATATTATGACTCCTTTATAGATTTTAAATAAATTTTTTCATGTATTCATAATCCGGGGTTAGCCTCCCCCGAAAGAGAATGACCGCCTTCTTGAGCGAACCCGGAAGGCCACAATTCTCAAACTCTCCAGAAAAATCCGCAGCGGCTAAAGAGGGAATCATCGTTTTGAGTGCGGTACTGAAGAAAATCGACGACTCAAGAGAGATTTCCGCAGGCAGATTATCTATGGCCATGATAACCGGCCCTTTTCCCTCTACTCCATCTCTGGCTGCGTCTTTCTCCAGGTCATAAACAAAAATGGGATTATCGGGTGTGGTCGAGCGAACGGTTACTTCCACAGAACCTTCGACATCGCAGGATATATCACCGATCACACGAAGACGAGCGCTGTCATTTTCTAAAAAAATTTTTCTCAGGCTCTGTTTTGTTACAAATCGTGGATAGTCGGGTGTCCAGAAGATACAATTGACCAGTATGGTTAAAAAAGGAAGATAGGAATCGAAGACTGATCTGTATTTTCGGGGATGGTCGTAGTAGTCCTGAAGTTCAAATGACCTGTTCGGTTCAAGCGGTTCGACCAAGTGTTCTTC
>Ga0180437_10003635_pt1 | contig 22705 bp, 21 predicted proteins | sample SS_ome_4_FD_132410 | JGI IMG/M metagenome (GOLD analysis project Ga0180437, IMG submission 132410) | Hypersaline lake sediment archaeal communities from the Salton Sea, California, USA - SS_3_D_1 metaG | ecosystem: Environmental > Aquatic > Non-marine Saline and Alkaline > Hypersaline >...
CTTTCGTTTTTTATCCTGCAAAAGTAAGGAGTTTTTTTCATGCTCGGGAAAACAGGAAGGCCACCTAAACCCACGGCGCTGAAGGTTTTGGAGGGAAACCCCGGAAATAGGCCGTTGAACGAGAAGGAACCAGAACCCGACAAGGGAATGCCCGAAGCACCGCCCGAACTCGACCCGCTGGCCCTGGAAGAATGGAACCGGCGCGGGCCTGGCCTGGTGGCCATGGGCGTCTTGACTACTATCGACACCGCTGTCTTTGCTGCCTATTGCCAGGCGTACGCGGATTGGCGTCACGCTCGGGAGAGTTTGCGGGCTTTAAAGGCCACCTTGCCGCCTGGGAATGTCTCTGGGGCCTTCCTTTCAAAGACGGGCCAGGGCGGCTTGAAAAAGTCCCCCCTGGTAACAGTGGCGAACGAATGTGCCTTCGCTATGATCCGGTTCGCTGCTGAACTTGGAATGACGCCATCGGCAAGGGCCAGGCTGGAAGTCATACCCGTCGAGGATTCCAGGGATAAAGAATTCGACGAGCTTTTATTCTCGGCCAAAAAATCCAGCTGACCGGCGTGAACCATGGCAAAAAAGGGCCGCATAAAGCGGGACCGTGTAAAGCGGATAATAAAGTTTATTGAATTCCTTACGGTCCCATCTGGAAAGGGCCAGGGGAAACCCTTTAAGCTGCTGAAATTCCAGAAAGACTTTATCCGAGACGTGTATGGCCCGCACGTCCGGAACCGTCGCCAGGTCCGTCGAGCGATCCTTTCAATGGGTCGGAAGAATGGAAAGTCAACCTTTCTGGCGGCGCTGGCCCTGGTGCATCTGTGCGGCCCTGAATGTATCCTGAACGGAGAGATTTACACCGCTGCCAATGAGCGGGAACAGGCGGCGATAATTTTCAAAATCATAACTCAGATTGTGCGGGCAACGCCGAAGCTGGCTCCGTTGCTGGGCATCATTGAAAGCAAAAAGCGGATCGTCCACTATGAGAGCGGTTCGATATATCAGGCTCTATCTGCGGAAGCGTCTTCCAAGTTCGGGGCGAACCCCACTTTCGTTATTTATGACGAGCTGTCCCAAGCGAAAAAGGAAGACCTTTACGACGCGCTCGATACATCCATGGGCGGGCGGGAAGAACCCCTATTTATCATTATCTCCACGCAATCAGCCGACCCTGAACACCTGCTGTCAAAGCTGATAGACGACGGGCTGAATTCGGACGACCCGACCGTGGTGGCGCATCTTTATGCCACACCGGAAAAGGAGATCGTGAACGGGAAGGAAAAAGAGGTTGATGTTTTTGACGAGGCTACCTGGCAGGCCAGCAACCCCGCACTGAACCGCTTTCGGTCCCTGGAAGACTTGCGTTCCCTGGCCCGCAAGGCAAAGCGAATGCCGAGCCGGGAAGCTGCCTTCCGGAATCTGTACCTGAACCAGCGCGTTGATTCCCGAACCCCCTTCATTGCCCGCGCCGAATGGGTCGCCTGTGCAGGGGAAAAGGGGCTGGAGAAGGGCGAACCGGTGTACCTGGGGCTCGACCTGTCGGCAACGACAGACCTGTGCGCCCTGGTGGCCCTTTCGGCTGAAGATGGCGACCGGATTGCTGCCTGGTTTTGGAAGCCGGGAAGCCTGATCGAAGACCATGAACGGCGGGATCGCGTGCCGTATAAAGTCTGGGCCGACCAGGGCTATATCGACGCTCCGGAAGGGCGCACGGTCGATTATGGGTATGTCGCTCAGATGATCGCCGAGCTTTCCATGGACTATACCGTTGTCGGCCTGGCCTACGACCGCTGGCGCATTGAAAATCTGCTGCGAGAATTCAATGAAGATGTCGGAATCAATGCCTACGTGGACGGGAAGGACACCGCCCTTGATGAAGGGCTGCGGCTGGTCCCATGGGGCCAGGGATACAAAGACATGGCGCCAGCCCTGGACGCCCTGGAACAGGCCGTAATGTCCCGCAGTTTTCAGCACACCAGCAACCCGGTTTTAACCTGGTGCTTTTCCAACGCGATTTCTATTTCCGATCCAGCTGGCAACCGAAAGCTCGACAAGTCGAAATCCCGGTACCGGATTGATGGAGCCGTAGCGACCGCCATGGCCATCGGCCTGAAGGCCCGCGATAACCAGGAAGATGAAGGGCCTTCCGTTTATGAAGAACGCGGCCTGCTCGTTATGTAGTCCATTCATGGGGTTCGGGCTTCCTGCTCCAGGTCCGGAGCCGAAAGGGCCTTCCCCATAGATGGAACCCTTTTCATTGCGACCGGAAGAAAATTCCGTTAAATTCCGAGATAAGCCATGAAGCTATTCGCTGACCTGTTGGCATTAACTGGCGTGGTTATACTGACTTACGGGCTTTCCCTTTTTTCCCTGGCCCTGGCCCTTTCGGTTTTGGGCTTCCTACTCTTACTTGCGGGGTGTCTTATCCAATGGAACAGCAGACCAGAACGTCGAGATGGTGGGCCGGGGGTTTGATGGCCCGCATTGTGCGGCCACGAGCAGAGTCAAACAACGCCCTTGAACGCCTGATTCTGGATACCTACGGCGGCGTTTCTACTGCCAGCGGTGTCAATATTACCCCCGATTCAGCCATGCGGATCGGGGCTGTTTATTCCTGCGTCCTGGTGCTGTCTCAGTCCGTGGCGCAGCTGCCGCTGCACCTGTATCGCCGGGAGGGCCGGGATCGGGTGCGGGTGGACGAGGATCCGCTTTCGCCGCTGGTGGGCTGGCAGCCGAATTCGTGGATGACGGGGTATGATTGGAAACAGCTGTCGATGGTTCACTTACTGCTGCGGGGAAATTCCTACTGGCTGAAGACTCGGGGGACGAATCGGGGCCTTCGTGAATTGATTCCCATTCATCCGGATCGGATAAAGGGGGTCGTCCAGGATGAACTTTACCGGATCTTTTACAAGGTGGCCCGCAGCAAAACCGAAGTGGACACCATTCCGCAAGACGACATCCTGCATTTTCGGGGCATGTCCTTTGACGGAATTATCGGCTTGAACCCCATCGAATACGCGCGGGAAATGATGGGACTTGCCACGGCGGCCGAACAGCATGGCGCGAAGACCTTCGCCAACGGGGCCAGGCTGGCGGATATCCTGCGGCACCCCGGCAAGCTGTCCAAAGAAGCAGCCGACCGGCTGGAAGAATCCTTCCAGGAAAATTACGCCGGGATAGAAAACGCGTACAAAACAGCTGTACTCGAGGAAGGAATGGAGTATACCCGCATGGCCATGACGGCGGACGATGCTCAATTCCTCGAAACCCGACAGTACCAGCGTTCCGAGATTGCTGGTTTCTTCCGCGTCCCCGCCCATTTCATCAACGACCTTACTCACGCCACCTTTTCAAACGTCGAGCATTTAGACCTTGCGTTCGTGAAGCACAGCTTGACGCCCTGGCTGGTGACGATTGAACAATCGCTGCAGCGCGATTTGATGAGCGCCGAACAGAAGCTCGACCACTATTTCAAATTCGCTGTTGACGGTATTCTGAGGGGGGATACAATGACCCGGAGCGTCGCGTACCAGCGGGCCATTATGGGCGGGTGGATGAACCCCAATGAAGTCCGCGAACTGGAAGACCGGAACCCCTATGAAGGCGGTGACGAATTCCAGATTCAGTCTAATATGATGCTCGTCACGGAAAAGGAGAACGACGATGCCGAGACAGCGCAGCAGCAAAGACCGTGAAGCCACCGCCCGCTATTGGGGGAAGTCCCTGGAGCGGCCCGACTGGTTCAGCGTCCGAGGGGAAGCCGGGGAAGACCTGGAAGTCTTCATATACGATGTAATCGGCTGGCCCTTTGACGATGTTTCAAACCTGGTGCAGCTGTTAGCCGCCGAGCCCGAGCGCAATGTTTATGCCCGCATCAATTCCCCCGGCGGTGACGTGTTCGATGGGCTGGCCCTGTTCAATGCCCTTAAGTCTCACCGGGGGCGCGTCACGACTCGTATTGAAGGGCTGGCGGCGAGTATGGCCAGTGTAATCGCCATGGCCGGGGATGAAGTGCAGGCACACAAGTCCGCTATGCTGATGATACACGAGCCGTGGGTGTTTGCCGCAGGCGACCAGCACGAACTCCGCGATATTGCCGAAGTGCTGGGCAAGATTTCCGGAAACCTGCTGAACATCTACTACGAGAAGGCCGGGGCGGGCAAGCGGCAGCTGCGGCAAGAAATGGAAGACGAAACCTGGTTCACCGCTGAGGAAGCGAAAACCAGGAACCTGATTGACACGGTACTGGACGAGCCGGTTGAGAAGACCGCGTTCGACCTGTCCATGTTCAACCACGCCCCTGAAGGTTTTCGCAAGCCAGAGGGGCGCGACCTTTCGGAACGCGAAGTTGAGCGGGCCTTGCGGGATGCCGGAGCCAGCAAGAGCTTTGCCCGAGAGGTTGTACACAACGCAGTAAAGCCCTTGCGGGATGCCGGGGTTGAATCTGCAACCGAGGCAGCAAATACCCTGCTGGAATCCCTGCGGGCGTAGCTGCTGCAAACCGACCACGTTTCACTTTTGGAGAATGGGAACCATGGACGAACTTAGGAAAATGATAGAGGCGATCGGCAGGGCTTTCGAGGAATTCAAAGCTGCCAATGACGAGCGCCTGAAGGCCATCGAAGCCAAAGGCAGCGCCGACCCGCTGCTGGCCGAGAAGGTGGAAAGGATCAACGCCGACCTGTCTCAGCTGGGACAGATGAAAAACCAGCTGGAAGGGCTCGAAACGGTCCTGGCCCGCGCAGCCCTGCCGGGTGGGGGTATCACCGCCAGCGAGGAAGAGAAGGCCAGAGCCGAACACCGCAAAGCCTTCGCCAGCTACTTCCGGAAGGGCATCGAGGCGGGCCTGGCCGAACTGGAAGTCAAGGCCGCGCTCACCAGTTCCAGCGATCCCGATGGCGGGTTCACCGTACCCGAAGAACTGGAAGCCACCATCGACCGGGTGCTGGCCACCGTTTCGGCCATGCGCGGCGCGGCCACCGTGCGCAGCATCGGCACGGACACGTACAAGAAACTGACCAGCCAGGGCGGTTCGACTTCTGGCTGGGTCGGTGAGCAGGCCACCAGGAGCGAAACCACCGCGCCGACGCTGGCACAAATCGCCATCAACGTGAAGGAAGTCTACGCGATGCCTGCGGCCACGCAGACCTTGCTGGACGACAGCGCGGTCGATATCGAGGCGTGGCTGGCCGACGAAGTGGGTATCGAATTCGCGGAAGAGGAAGGGCAAGCCTTCATCTCGGGTTCCGGCGTCGAAGAACCGATGGGGATTCTGTCATATTCCACCGTGGCGAATGCTTCCTATGCCTGGGGGAAGCTGGGCTATATCGCCACCGGGGAAGCTGCTGCCTTCACCGACGCGGACAAGCTCATAGACCTACAGCACGCGCTGAAGAGCGGCTACCGCCCCGGCTCCGCGTGGATGATGGCCGATTCGATTCAGGCCCACGTCCGGAAATTCAAGGACGGTGAAGGGAACTATATCTGGCGTCCCGGCCTGGAGCCCGACGCACCCGATACCCTGCTGGGAAAGCCGGTACTGGTGGACGACAACATGAACACCATTTCGGCCGGTACCTACCCCATCGCCTACGGCAATTTCGCGCGCGGGTATCTGATCGTGGACCGCATCGGAATCCGCGTCCTGCGTGATCCCTTCAGCAGCAAGCCCTACGTCCTTTTCTACACCACCAAGCGGGTCGGTGGCGGTGTGGTGAACTACGAGGCAATAAAGTTGCTGAAAGTCGCGGCAAGCTGAACAGGGGAGAGAACCCCCACAGGGGCGCGGTTGCTCGTCCTGGACCGGGAAACGCCCCTGTGCATCGGAGTTTTCACACAGTAGCACAACCCACACGAAGGGGAACGAACCATGCCACACAAAGACCTGTACCACAACATTCAGGTTTCGCAGATTCTCGACCCGATAGTGGTGAGCGCCACGGCTACCCATACCGATATCGACCTGGCAGGAGCGAACTCGGCCTGCCTGCTGGTCAATACCGGCCTGGATGCAGGGTCGGGACTGTCGGGATCGCACAAGCTCGTTTTCACCCTGAAGCACAGCGACGACGGCACGACCTATGCCAACGTGGAAACGAAGGATATGGAAGACCTGACCGTCGCCAGCGGCGTAGTTATCACCATCGACGCGGTGGGGGAAGACAACACGCTGTACAAGCTGGGGTATAAGGGCGGGAAACGGTATCTGGAACTGAAGTACACCGAGACCGGAACCGTGTCCATGCCGATGGCGATTACCCTGGTGAAAGGTGATCCTCGGGACATTCCCGAGATCTCGTAGTTCGCAGTTCAATTCCTGGTCTTAATTGACTACTCGGGCGGGCTCCAATTCATCGGGGCCCGCCTGGGGCAACCACAGGAAAGAGAGAAGAGAACATGTCGTATCAACCGAAGACCTATCGGGACAAGGGTGGGGACAGAATAGTCGTAGCGGATGGCGGCGAAATCCTGGTTCAGCCTGGGGGCAGGCTCACCGGGGGGAATCCCTACGGCGCGGCCGACTACTATGTAGACGGCAACCGCTCCAGCGCCGGCGATGGCTCCAGCTGGGACGATGCATTCGATACCCTGGCTGCGGCCATCACCGCCAGCAATACCAGCATCGGCCTGTCGGCGAACCGCTGGTGGGCCAGGCGAAACCGGATCTTCGTCTGCGGCGACGAAGAGATCGACGAAGACCTGACCGTCCTTCCCGAAAAATGCGATGTGATAGGGGTCGGCTATGACTTGTACCCCTTCCCGCGCATCATCGGCAACCACACCATCGCCGCGGCTGCCAAAGGAACCCGTTTCATCAATTGCGGTTTCTGGGACCAGGACGGGACCGCAGACCTGTTCGTGATCCCGGCAGGCTGTCACGGCCTGGCCTTCCTGGGTTGTACCTTCCTCCCGAAGTCGGGCGGCTCCAGTGGGAAGGCCCTGGAAATCACAGACTCGGCCCACGTGCGGATCGAGGATTGCAATTTCGACGTACTGGCTGGCAGTATGACGAATATCTTCGCCCTGGCCATCAGCATCGAGGGAACGGCCAGCCCGCACGACTTCCTGATTCTCCGAAATCACATCACGGCCACGCTCGGCATTCACATTGCCGGGTCCGCAGCGGCGGTGATGGGAAGCCTGATCGGCGAGAATATCATTCGGGCCACCGGCCTGGCGATCAATGACGACACGGACGATGTTCAGGTTGTCAATAATCGTTGGATGACGGACGTGGACACTTCGACCAGCACCGCAGGCTACGACTTCAATTTGCAATTGGCGGCGGGGAATATCCAGATGGGCGCTTCCGGTCTTTGTGACACGATCCCTTTCACCAAGATCGCGGAGTAAAAAAGCCGAAGAAACCCAAGCGGCCGAAGAAGCCTAAGAAGCCCGGAAAGGAGCGTTTTAAATGCCTGTGGTTCGATTTCCCGAATACGCCAGCCTGGTTAGAGCGGGCCAGGTCTTTGGCGTTTCCAACCAGGCGGTGAAGAGCACGACCGCCGCCCTGGCGACCACCTGGACCGGCCTGGCCATCAATAACCCAACCGGCTCGGGCGTTAATCTCGAAATGCTGGGCTTCCATTGCCAGCAGGTCGCCGCTGGGGTAGCTGGGGCCGTGGGGCTGATGATCGCAAATAGTACCGGCATTGCTGCGGAACTCACCCCGAAAAACCAGCTGATCGGCGGCGGGGCTGGGAAGGCCCTGGCCGATACTGCCGCCACCATCGGAACCCCGATCCTGTACCGGGTGTTCGGTTCGCTGGGGTCGGTGGCCACCACCGCTTACGCCCTGGAGCAGGGAATCAACGTAGACCTGAAAGGCTCGTTGATAATCACGCCAGGAAATACGGTGCTGACCTACACCACCGCCGCCACCACGAACGCGCTGATCTTTTCGTTTCTCTGGAACGAGCAGCCCGTTTAAACAGGCAGGTATCGCCATGCACGATATTACCCGCGAGTCTTACCAGATTGTGCAAGCCTGGGGCGGGAAATATACCGGCTGGGTCGAATCCGACCAGGTATGGGCGGTGACGAATGATGGCCCTTCGTCCACAACCGAAGGGAAGACTTCACCCTGGCTCGGGCTGGGGATCTACAATCCGCCCGACTCAGGGGTTGAAGTTATCATTCTACATATCTGTTCGGCCCTGGCCAGCCCTGGCCCTGTCCCCCTGGCGCACCATGGAGCCTTCGGGGTTCAGTGCGTCCACGAACTTACCCCGACAAGCCTGCTGGAGCCTGCAAACCAGCATTTCGGCCATGGGGGCGGGAACGCGGTCGTAGCGTTTGACGCGGCCACCTTTACCGCCTGCACGCTGCAGCGCATTCTCGGGGAAGTGGGATCGGTTCACGAGGACGTTAACGGGGGCATGGTCCTATATCCAGGATACAGCCTATTGACGCACTTCACGAAGGCCCTGACGGATGCCGTGATTTCAACGTTTCTATGGGCCGAGGAACCCATAGAATAAACCACAGGGGGGGGATCGGTCAGACCTGGCGACGGATGGAATGATGTGGGGCCTTCTCCGCTGGGCAACTGAACCGATCCCCCCCCTTTTACCAAACGAGCGGCCATGATAACGCGAATCAGTTCAGCCCCAGCTGTCGAGCCGGTCACATTGACCGAGGCGAAAATGCACCTTCGTCTTGCCACGACAGAAGCAGCCGCCGCGCTCTATACCAACGACGACAACCTGTTGAACGCGCTGATCGTGGCGGCTCGGACTCACGCTGAGAACTACACCAGGCGGGCCTTTATTACGCAGACATGGATTGCGTATCTGTCGAGTTTTCCCAAAACGCTACGGCTTCCATATCCCCCCTTCCAGTCCGTTACTTCGCTGACGGTCGAGGGAACCGCCTTTACAGACTTCACGGAATCGAAGGCGGGCATTCTGGAGCCGACAGACACCTGGCCCATTCTGTCTTCGTCCCCTGGCGCAGATCCCATCGTAATAACCTTCAAAGCGGGATACGGGGACGCAGCTGCAAATGTTCCCGATCCCATTCAACACGCAATCCTACTGCTTATCGGCCATTGGTACAACAACCGGGAAGAATCCGTTGTCGGGGTAAGCGTGGCCAAATTGGTCGAGGCCGCTGAAGCCCTGTTGAACCCTTATCGCTGGTATGACTTGCCATGAGAGTCGGACGCATGGATAGAATCGTAACCCTGAAGCTGCGTTCCGTTTCAGGCCAGGATTCATACGGGGAAGAAACGGAAACGTTTTCTGAAGTCCCCATCTGGGCCGAGCGAATGAGTTTTCAGGGTGCGGAAAGGTTTATAGCGGAGCAGCGTCTTGCCACGCAGTCGGCTGTCTATGTAACCCACTACCGGGAGGACGTAAACACCGACGACAAGCTGGTGGACGGCAGCGACACTTTCGACATTCACGCAGTCTTACCCATCGGTCGACGGGAAGGGCTGCGGCTGGTCTGTCTTCACACCGAGGCGGCATAATGGCGCAGGAACCTTTTTCTTTTCGCCTGGAAGGGCTGGAAGAACTCGACCGCATGTTGCAGCAGCTACCGAAGGCCATGGGGAAGACGGCCCTTCGGAATGCCCTGAAAAAGGCAGCGGTCCCGGTACGGGATGCCGCCAAAGATGGAGCCCCGCACGGCCCGACCGGCGACCTGGGGGACAGTATTGAAATCAGCGGCCGACTCACCAAGAATCAACGGCGCGGGCGCAGGCGGCAGAAAGATGTCGTGGAAATCTTCGTAGGCAGCACCGACAATAAAGCGCACCTGGTTGAATGGGGGACCGCAGAAAGATTCCGGAAGGGAAGCGGTGGGGCAACCGGGAAAATGCCAGCTGAACCCTTTATGACTCGGGCATGGGTGAGAACCCGCAGGAAGGCCCTGAAGATTATAACGGAAGAACTGGCGAAGGAACTTGTCAAGGCAGCTGCCCGCCTGCGAAAACGGGCCGTCAAGGGAACCCTGAGTAAGCGCGTAGAAAGGGAGCTACTATGAGTCTCGCCACCGCCTTCCGCACCGCTTTGACGGGGGACGCTGGGGTTTTAGCCCTGGTGTCAACTCGCGTGTACTGGAAGCGATTGCCACAAATGCCCACTTACCCCGCCATCACTCTGGAGCTTATAGACGGCGACCCTAACAACGCGCTGAATGCCGTTTCGGGCCTGCATTGGGCTCGGGTCCGAGTCAACAGCTGGGGTTCAACATACGGTGCTGCCTATGAATTAGCCGCTGCGGTTACGGCCGCTCTGAACGGCCAGAAGACGTCAACCTTGCGGTCCCTGGTTTCACAGGGAAAGCGAGATTTTTTCGAGCCTGAAGTCCCCGCCTATTACCTGTCGGAAGACTTCAGCACCTTACACACCGAATCCTCGTAACCAGTGAGGGAATAGAAATGTCGGACGCCATAGAAAGCCAAGGCGCAAAGCTGGAAATCGGAACCGGCTCGGGTGGTGCGGATAGTATTACCGCCATCACCGAAGCGGGGATAATGCAGGTTACTTCGGCAGGCCATGGTAATTCGGCCGGTGATGTCGGGGCGTTCGCTTCCGTTGGGGGCATGACGGAACTGAACGGTCAAACTCTGATGATTATAGCCACGGAAACGGACGAGATGTTTTTCGATGTCGATTCCACGGGCTATACCACATACACCAGCGGAGGAACCTTTACCCCGGTCACGTACACCGAGGTTTCGGAAGTGACCGACTGGGACGGGCCTGGCGGTGCGGCGGCGGTGATAGATGTATCGCACCTGCAATCGACCGCAAAGGAAAAAATGATGGGGCTGATGGACGAAGGCCAGCTGACCTTGACGGTAAACTGGATTCCTTCGGACACCGGACAGCTTGCCCTGCAAACGGCCCGCGCAGCCCGCACCCTGAAGAACTTCCGACTGACCTACAGCGACGGCACCATCCAGACTTTCAGCGCCTACGTGCTGAACTTCTCGACGGCGGTCAGTGTGGACGATAGGGTCGTGGGCTCCATCACGTTGGAAATCTCCGGCCTGGTGACGACAACGTGAACCCCATAACGGGGGAGGTGGAAGTACAGCTGAACGGGGAAACCTTCACTCTTCGTTTTGACTGGAACGCCCTGGCAGCAATCGAGGAAGCCCACGGAGAGAACCCGAACCTGTTCACTCCTGATGTGGTCGCCTCGGTTGCTGCTATCGGGTTCAAACGCCACCATCCGGAAATGACGGCAGAGCGCATTATGGAAATATCCCCGCCTTTAATGCCCTTTGCACAGACCGTTCAGAAGGCCCTACAATGGTCATATTTCGGCCTTGAATTCATCCCCGACGAAGACGAAGACTCAAAAAAAAAGACAAGCCCCGACAGGGGTGGATTCTGGCGGCTTTTACTGCGGCGCTGGCGCAAGAAATAGATCCGGAAACTTTCTGGAGATTGACGCCTTATGAAACGCGCCTGGCCATGAAGGGGAACCGGGAGCGGCATATAACGCAGGCGTGGTACATTGCAGCATTATCCCGACATAAGAAGCTGAAAGGGCTCGACGTGCTGCTGGGAAAACAGAAGAATATGCTCGGGCTCCGAGATGCCTTGAAAGGCTTCGGAAGGGTAAAATAAAATGGCAATAGAAATCGGCGCACTTCGCGCCATGCTGTCGGCTTCCTCGGCCGCGTTCGCTGCGGATATGGGAAAGGCCCGACAGGCTTTGCAAACGAATGCTTCAAAGATGCGCCGCGCCATGGGCCAGGTCGGGGATGCGTTCAAGTCCGCGCTCGGGCACCTGAAAAGGTTTAGCGGCCTGGCCATTGCAGGCGGCGCCGCTGGTATGGCCGCGCTGATAAAGAAGTCGATCGACACCGCCACCGAACTCGGGAAGTTTTCTACTGCTGTTGGTGTCTCGGTTGAATCCCTTTCCTCGCTGAACTATGCCGCTGCTTTGACCGGCGTGGAACTGGAAGACTTGGCCGATGGACTGAAGACGCTGGCTGAAAATGCCGTGGACTTTGCCATCGACACCGGTCCTGCGGTGGAAGCCTTCAAGGCGATGGAGATCAACGTAAAGGACAGTAACGGGGCCATAAAAGCCGCCGATGTCCTTATGCTGGAAATGGCAGACAAGTTCGCCGCTTTGGAGGATGGAGCCCTAAAAACTGCCTTCGCCGCGCAAGTTTTCGGGGACGAAGCTGGGGTTCGGTTGACGACCTTCCTGAATCAGGGCTCGGAAGCTATCAGGCGGCAGATGGAGGAAGCCCGCCAGCTGGGGCTCGTGGTGGACGACGAAGCCGTAGCAGCTGCGCGGAACTTCAATGCACAGCTGGCCACCTTGACGGCCAGGCTTCAGGGCTTCGGAATGCAGATTGCCACGAATGCACTACCGGCGCTCAACCAGATGGTCGCAACCCTGGTGCAGGCGTCCAATTCAGGCGACAAGTTCGGAACGGCATTATGGAAATCGCTGCGGTCCCCTGGTGAACTGAAACGAGCCCGCGAGGAAGTGGAGAAGTGGGCCGAGATTCAGCGGAAAATGAGCGGCACCGTAGCCGAACGGCTGGAAGTCCTTCCGTATAAGCTGGTGGACTACGAAGGGGAACTGGCTGCGGCCCGCACCCGGCTGGCGATGGCCGAGTTTGAAGTACGGAAACAGAAAGAAGCCCACGACGCGGCGGTTGAGACAGCCAGGGCCGAAGAAGAGCGGCAAAAGCAGGAAGCCGAGAACCGCAGACAAAACACCATCGCCACGACCGAAAGGCTGCTGGCCCTGGAGGAAGAAAAGCGGAAGAAAGAAGAACTGGAAGCCCTGGAGAAGGCCGCAGCTGAACGCGCTGAGCGGGAAGCCGAGCGAGTCAAAGACCTGGGGGAAGACACGATAACGAGCCTGGAAAGGGAAATCGCCCTTTTCGATTCCAGTTCCCGAGCGCAACGGGTGCAGTTTGAAATCGCACACGGTAATATGCAGAAACTCAGCGAAGACCATAAGCAGCGAATTCTCGAGCTGGCCCGCGAATTGGATCTGCTGGAAACCCTGGCCGAATTCGATGAAGAATTCGCCGACATGGGAAAGGGTATCAATCAGACCACGGACGAAATGACGCGCAATATAGAGCGATGGGGGGAAAGATCCACAGACGCCTTGACCGAGTTCGTCACGACCGGGAAGGCGAGCTTTACGGACTTTGCCAATTCGGTCATACGGGACTTGATTCGGATGCAGGTTCAGCAGCGGTTGACCGGTCCCCTATTTGAAGCGCTCGGGGCCACCTTCGGGGCTCCAGCGGTGGAAGGCAGAGCCTTCGGCGGTCGGGTCCGCAGGGGGGGATTCTATGAAGTGAACGAGCGCGGGCCTGAACTGTTGCAGATGGGGAACCGTCAATTTTTAATGATGTCCCAGCGGGAAGGGAGCGTAACGCCCCTGGCCGGGGAAGCCGCTGGCAAGCTGGCAACCGGGGAAGGCCCGAACCTGCGGATTGTCAATGTCCTGGATCCGAACGTCATGGACGATTGGGCTTCGTCCCCCATGGGGGAACGGATCATTCTCAATACGATGGCTCGAAACAAGACGCAGATTAAAAGGATTCTGAATTGATATGGCGGCGATCCTTTTTCCTTACCGGCCTATCGGAACCATCGTAGAGCGATGGGCCTGGAATACCGACCTGATTGAAGCCAAAGACGGGAAGGAAACTCGACGCGCCGTTCGGGAAGTCCCCCGGCTTTGGTTTGAATGGGATGTACTGGTAACGGATCGGGTGTATAACTCACTCGTCCGTGCTCAACATTCCCTGACGTTCAAGGTTCCCATCTGGCAGGAAGGGGAAGTAACGACCAGCCAGATAACCGCAGGCGCATCCACAGTGGCGGTTGATACTGATGTCGGGGACTGGCGAACATCTTTCATTATCTGGGCTTCTGAGACTTCGAACGAAGTTTTAGATATTGATTCCGTGGGCTCAGATATTATCAACATTGACGGGACAGTCGGTAGCACCTACGCAGCTGGGGCGGTGGTGGCACCGATCCGAACGGCCAGGCTGGCGAACCTGGTGCGCCTGCGCGACGATTCTATCTTCAGCCTGCTGCGGCTCACCTGGATTGTCACCGACCCGACCGCCTTCACGGCCTACGACTGGTCCGTGCAGCTGCTCGACGATGATGTAATTACGGACCTGTATGTGAAGGAAGGGGAATTCGTGGGCCGCACCCTGCAAGCGGCTGTCGAGGAATACGACTTCGGGACCGGCGAGGTAGGTTTCGAGGTTCAGTACGACGAAGACAAATGGGGGATGCCGGCGATGAATTATGAAGTGTTCACCCCGGCTGAAGCCTGGCAATGGAAAACGTGGTTCCATAAAATGCAGGGCCGGTTCGGACATTTCTATCTGCCGACCTTCAAAAAGGACATTATACTCGCTGATGATTTCACCGCGTCCGACCGGTGGCTCACTATCGAGAATATCGGCTACGTGACTTATCTCGACGCACTGACCAGCAATAAATATTTACTGTTCCAGCGACCGGGGAACCTCGATCCGCTACCCCGGTATATCACCGAATCAGCTGCGGTTGATTCAGATACAGAACAGATCCGGATTGACTCTAATCTCGGTTTCGCTGGTACACCGGAATCCTTCACGGCGATATCCTGGTTACATGCCTGTCGCCTGGCCGCTGACCAGGTAGAGCTTGCGTTTTCACCAGGAAGCCGAACGACTGTCTCTGTCCCTGTAATCGAGCGTATAACGAGCCTGGCCGATATTCCCGATCCAGACCCAGAAGAATACGAGATCGCGCTTTACGTGGCCGTTACAGGCACCTATGCCGACGATTATTATGATATCTTGACCGACCTCGGCTGGAATGTGACCATTTACGCAGACGGAACCTTGCCAGCGGTGGGGAACCATGATTTCGACGCCATTTTTGCACAGGGGTTCGGCATCAGCCAGGCCACGAACGGGGCTCTACTCCGGAGCTATGAGGCCGCAGGCGTCCCCGTCCTGGTCGGCTGTTCCTCGGGGGATATGTCCAGCAATTTCGGTTCGCTGCTGGCCGAGATGGGGTTCGCCACCAACAGCAACAGCAACAGCGGTTCGTCTCCGGTGAAACAGAAAGACCCGTCATTCCACCAGGTTGCAGGCCATGAAATTCTGAATGGAACCACGCAGGATGAAGAAACGGGCGAATGGTCAACGAACCTGCGGCTCGGGAACCCGCAGGCCATCACTACCCGAGATGATGCTTACGGGAAGAAGGACTACATTTGGGACGATGCCAGCCCCATCGGGACGACGCTGGCCTGGTCCTGCATTCCTACTGACGATCCAGGGGACCGCAGGCAGATCGGTATAATTGCCATAGACGCCGGGGAAGACGGCTTCACAACGCGCTGTCTATTTCTGGGGCATCTACAGACCAGCAGCGCCGATCAAATGTCTGACGACGGAAAGGCGCTTCTGCACAATGGTTTGAAATGGATTCTCTCGGACTTCCAAAGTTTTGCCGCTATTCCGCTCACCCATTCGGGCCTTGACACCTTTGCGCTCACCGCCTCGGGCTCTGAATTCTGGAAGGGCGCGAACGGCTCGGCTTCCAGGGTAACTTCGGTCGATCCCCCGAACACCTATCAGGGAACCGGGCTGAATGTACAGGGGACTGACCAGTACATTTATAGCTTCGGGGAAGTCTCTGGAAATTGGGAATTTCATTGTCAATGGATCTATCGGGGAGCGGGCGCAGGGAACAACCGTTTCGGCTTCGCCTGGAACTGCCAGATAAACCACCAGACGGGCGGGGGCGTGGATATCCTCGACGGGTATGTCTTCCAGCTGGACAACGTTGACGGGGCCTGGGTGCGCTACTACGCGCAGTACAACGACCCGCCTGGGGAATGGGTGCAGGCCAGCCAGTTTATTTCGGGAACGTCGGCCGATTGGGATGGTGATGTTTTATATAATTCTCAGCTTCGGTTTTACGATAACCTCTTTCAGTATCGCCAGTGGAAAGAAGGACAAGACGAACCGCCTGGAGCCTGGGGCGCGGGCGGCGCTGCCTACACCACTCCGAACTCGGGCCAGGTTGGGCTTTACATTGAACTCGGTAATCCTACCTGTGAAGTAGACATTTCGTATGTGAAACTTTTCACCCCGACCTCGTAAGGGAAGACCATGGCCGCAATCGAACTATTTGAATTCCTGGTCGATGGTACATACTACCGATACACTTCAGGCAGCGTCACCGTTGATAAAGGGGGGAATGATTTTACTGCGGTTCCCATCAGCCGGGGAACCTTCCCCAATACGGACGACCTGAACAAGACGACCCTGGAAGTGAAGGCCATGCGGGACAATCCTTTCGTCGTTGCCGCCCTGGCCAGCCCACAGCCTGCGGACTTGACGGTCTATGGGGAATACTCGGGCGGCACCTGGGCAACCATATGGAAAGGGCGCATGGTGGCCCTGTCTCTACATGGGGCCGAGGCTACGGTCGTGACGGAAAGCCTGCTGTCGATCATCAACCGCGCCGCCCTGGTGGCCCGCTATCAGATCCTTTGCAGGCACGTTTTATTTTCAACGCAATGTGGTGTCACGAAGGCGACGTATAAGTTCACTGGAACCGTGGACGCCATCAATGGAACCACCATCACCGTTACGGGCCTGAATGGGGAAACGGACGGATACTATGAAGGGGGGTACGCCAAGTTCGGAAGCTATGACTATAGAATGATAACCAGCCATGTCGGGAACGACATTGTGATTTACAACAGCGTCCCCGGCCTGGTGGTCACAACCGCCGTAGACGTGTATCCAGGTTGCGACCATTCCGAGACAGATTGCAAAGATAAATTTTCGAACCTGGTCAATTATGGCGGCTTCCCCTACATTCCCACGAACAACCCCTTCGGAACCGATGTAACCAAGCCCCGAAAGCGGAGAAGATAGGAGCGGGAACGATGCCCTTAATAGAGAGTATCGGCGTATTCGTCTTTATGAAGGCGGTTGAATATCTCAACCAGCCCCGGCATTATTCAACCTCGGTTCACGATCCGTGGGAAACGCTGGATATACCCGAAGCCGAAAGCGGTTCCCCGATTCCAGTTATCTTCGGAACGCGCTGGCTGAATGTGCCGAATGTGGTATGGTATGGGGACACGAAGACGCAGAATGTGAAGGTGAAAGAGGGCTCGATCCTTCCCTTCGGCATCGGGGACAAAAAGACAACGGTACATCAAAAGTATTACATGGGGATGCACCTTGTATTGTGCCATGCTCCGATTGATGCGGTGAAACAGATCCGCGCCGAAGGGGCAACGCTTTATTCAACCCCAGACATTACCACGAACACCACGATTTCGATTGACAAGGAAAATGCCTTCGGGGGAAAGCTGCAATACGGGGGCGTTGTGGGGGATGTAGACATTGAATTCGGCGGGGCGGCTCAACCTATCAACACGTATTTGTCGGGGATTCTGGGCTCCGATATTCCCGCCTACAGGGGCGTTGTCGGGGCGGTCTTGAATCAATGCTATGTGGCGGCTCAATCCGCAGAAGTGCGGCCCTGGTCTTTCTACCTGTCAAACCTGGACAGCAACAGCTGCGGCCCGAATTCCCTGGATATGAACCCCGCCCACATTATCGACCTGTGTTTGACGGAACCGTGGGGCCTGGGGCGGGATTCGGCCGATGTGGATTCAACCTCATTCACCACAGCGAACACGCAGCTGGACACCGAAGAACTTGGCTTGTCGTTGGCCTGGATGAGCAGCGCACCCATTCAAGAATTGATTGAAAATGTACTGCGTCATATCATGGGGGTTTTATATACCGACCCTGAAGACGGTAAGTTTCATTTAACCCTGATGCGGAACGGGGATTCGTCGGCCCTGTCTTTGGATGAAACAAACGTAATCGAGATTATTTCCTACAGTAAGCCGCTGCTGACCGAACTGGTCAATCAGGTTATAGTCAAGTACAAAAGCCGGGACGACCGCGACCAGACTATTACCCTACACAACCAGGGATTGATTGAACAAACCGGCGTCGTCACCACGCAGGAAATCGAATACGATATGGTGGTGGAGGAAGCCACCGCGCAGAAACTTGCGGCCAGGGATCTGCGGAACCTGTCAACGCCCCTGGCCCGTATCGAAATGCTGGTGAACCGGGAAGCCCTGGATGTCCGGATCGGCCAGATTGTGACGCTTACTTGGGACCGCTATAGCCTGGATGAAACAGATTTTCGGGTGATGGAAATTGATTACGGCAATCTACAAGGCGGGGAAATCCGTATCACCGCTGTTGAAGACATTTACGGGGTGGATACAGCCGTCTACGCTTCCCCCCCTGCAACGAAGTGGGTGAACCCTTTCAATGAACCTGCGGACGCTACGAACCGCTATGTCTATGAATCCCCGTACTGGGAACTGATTCGGTTTTTCGGTTCCACGACAACTGTCTGGGACGAGATTGCCGACGATGCAGGCTGGGTGCAAGCGGCCATCGAGAAGCCTTCAGGGGACGCCTTTCAATATGAATTCTGGACGAGATTGACTGCGGATTCCTATGACGAGGAAGATGATATCGCCGATTTCAGCCCGACCGGAACCTTGACGGAAGACCTTGACCCAGAAGTAACCACCAGCACGACCTTGACGGAAGTCTATGATTTTGACCTGGTGGCCCTGAATACGTACTGCATCATCGGGGACGAATTCTGTGAAGTGACGGCCTTCAATGCCACGACCGGGGCTATCACTTTAAAGCGCGGCGTACTGGACACGGTTCCGGTGTCTCACTCGCTGGGGGATCGGGTGTATTTCGCACAGGATGCAACCGCAGACGATCCGACCGAATACGCCTCGGCTGATGTGGTGAAGTCAAAGGCCCTTCCTTCCACATCGCTCGGAACCCTGGACATAGGGGACGCGACGGAAGACACCACGACCATGGACGACCGGATGTATCGGCCGTATCCCCCTGGTAACTTCCAGCTGAATTCGTCGGCCTGGCCCGCCTTCATCACCGGGGCGCTGACGGTCACTTGGGCGCACCGCAACCGGCTGACGCAGATTTCCGGATTCACCCAGCAAGACACCGGCGATATCGGCCCTGAAGCCACGACCACTTACACCGTCAAAATCTGGGACGAGGAAGACGACCTGATCGTCAATTCCACCGGGATCGCCACCACCAGCTACGCCCTGTCGATTGCAAATGAAATCACCCTTTCGGCCCTGGCAGCTGGGGCGCGGCCGAATGAGACAATGCGGGTGCTGGTGTCTTCCCAGCGCGACGGGTTTGATTCCTGGCAGGAACACGATTTCGTGATTGTCGAATGCCGAGGTTATGGCATGTTTTACGGAGCCTATTACGGGGAGTAAAAGACCATGGCCGCAACCGTTGGGGGAAATTTAGGACTGTCGCATTCGTGGGCCTTCCGCGAATCTGGCTGGAAAACCGGGATGGACGCGAACCTGTTGAAGCTCGACGCCCTGGTTCAGCTGAACGTGATATCCAATGTCGTCACCGCACCACCTGGCGGGGAAAGCGATGGGGATATCTACATCATACCAGCCGGGGCGACAGGGGACTGGTCGGGCAAGACGAACCAAATTGCTGTCTATGTTGTTTCGGCGTACAGCTACTATACACCGAATACGGGCTTCCTGGCTTACGTCCAGGCCGATGGCAATGTCTATGCCTATTCCGGAGCGGCCTGGGTCGCCATTGCAGGCGGCGGCGGTCCCCTTCCTGCGGGCACCTGGTCCGACCCTTTCAACTTTGCTTCAGGCGCGGCGTATGCCTGGTTCGATGTGACTAATTCGGTGTGGCGGGGGAAGATCGGATCCGCACCCAGCGGGGAAACCGATGGCAATATTTTCATCCTCGGATAAAGGAGAAGGCAACCCATGAAATACGCAAAGCAGCTTTTTCTCGTTGGGCTGTTCCTGGCCCTTTCGGCCACGCTGGCAGCTGGGGGGATTCATACCCATTTACCCCGAGGGGTGAACGCTGCGCACGACACCGTTGAAGTGGATGCCGGCGACCAGTTCATCGCCGCGAACGTGGACGCTGACACGGTGGATGTGACCGGGGATGTAACCGCAGGCTTTTTCTATGGGGACGGCTCCAACCTGACCGGAGTGGGCCTTTCTGCTTCTTCTGCGGTGACTCTTTCTGCAAAGGCAGGCGAGAATATTGATGCGGGGGAAGCAGTATACATCTCGGGGGCAACCGGCCAGGTTCCGCAAGTTTCCCTGGCTGATAATACCGATCAATCAAAATCCCAAGTAATCGGCGTGGCGGCTGAAACGAAGACGACCGGACAGACGATTCTCATTCGTGTCAAGGGCCTGGTAACCGGGCTCGATACATCAACGCCAGGCTGGAGCGATGGTGAACAGCTGTACTTGTCTGCGGCTGGGGCGCTGGTCAATTCCCGGCCCACTTCGGGCGAAGTGTGGACCGTCGCCTACGTGGCCTATTCCAATGTAAGCACCGGCAAACTTTTAGTCGCCATCGGGACCGAACCGCATTACCTGGCAGCTGCCAGCGGGGAGGATGTAGAAATTCGGCTCGGGGATTCAGGCGGGGTTACGTCCCTGGAGATTGAAGACTACGGCGATAATGTGGTGGCGAAGATCAATAGCGACGGGGGATTCCTGGCAACCGATTATGTGCTCGATGGAACTACCCTGACGGCCACCTTTTCAGAGGCGAATTCGGCCCTGGATGGGATCGGGGTAACGGTCACCGCTGCGAACTTGACCGAACTCACGGACGCCTCTGAAACTACCCTGCACAGCCATGCAGGCGGCGGCGGCGCACTGGACGATTCAGTTACCACCGATTCCATGCTCATAAATGATGAATTGACGACCGGGGGTTTTCTGCGTCGCAGAGAAAGGGCGGCTTTCAAATTGCAGGATATTCGGGACGGGGCCGACAACGGATACTCCATTCAGGATATCATTCAATACAAAGACGAATACTTTGCTTCTATGGATCTCGGGGCCGGTGGGTATGGTATTCTGTTTCATATGAACCCTGACACTTCATCATATGGCCTATTCACCGAAGAAGACAATCCAGGCAGCGGGCGCGCGCCCTGGTGTTTTGCCATCTATAAAGGCGACCTTTATGTGGGATATGGACAGGATGCCAACGACGGCGATATTGCTGTCTGGAACGAAGCCCTCGGCGACTGGACTGTGGTCTATGACGGTTCCTATGATACCGTCTACGATTTGCAGGTTTATGGAGATTCCCTTTATGCGGGAATGGGGGATGCGTCCGGAGAGGGGGATATCCTCTCGACTGGCGATGGAAGTTCCTGGGTAGTGACTCATAACACGATAGACTATACCGCCAAAGCCCTGGAAGTGTGGAACGGAAAACTGTATGCCGCTACATCCACCGCCGCAGCTGGCGGATATGGCTATCTGTGGGAATACGATGGGGATACCTGGACGGTAATAGGGAACCCAAACACGACCCACGATATTATATGCCTGAAGGGCTTCGGCAAATATCTATTTATGGGTATGGGGGACAGTTCCAATGAAGGCGACCTTTACACCTGGGACGGGGACGCCTTCAATACTTTTTCTCTGGATACTTCCTACGACAGAATAGACGCCCTGGAAGTGTATAACGGAAGGCTGATAATCGGCTATTATGACGGGTCTGACGGTGGCGATGTGGTGGCGTTAAATGGGGAAGATGGGACGACGACTATTCTGAACCTGAGCGGAACAACGGATGCAACCGCAGCCCTTTATGCCGACAGGGATGGAACCTTGTGGATCGGTTCGGGATTCGGGAATGACCAAGCGGCAATCTATAAATACAGTTCGGGGGGCAATCAATATCAGGGGGAACAAGATCCGCTTTTATATGATCGACACTTCCGAAAAAAAGTGACATTTAAGGATTCGATTCAAACATCAGGGGCGTTTTATTCCACGAACAATATTTTGCTCGGGACAGAGAATTCCCATGGCGGCGATTTGTCGATTGTTATCTCTACCGGAACCAGCCCCACGGAAACGGTGACTGGCGCTGCTGCTTTGTTTGTGGAAGATATTGCGGGTAGTGCAGAAATGCGGGTGCGGGATGAAGCCGATAATGTGACTACTATATCCGCTAATGTGGGGGGATATCCTGCCAGCCTGGCGGTCGATGCCCTGCACCCTTATGCTGCCATGTTTGAAAATTCAAGGGTCGGTCTTCGGACCTACATGGCCACGCGCAGAGCGTATAAATTGTTGCAACAAATGGCCCATGCTGGGGGATTTTTGTCCGCAGATTCCACGATTATTGCCGAGGTGGACATATCGGTCCGCGATTGGGACGCCGATCAAGAACAGCTGAGAATAAAACACCAGCTGTTACGAGATGCTTGGTTTCTGGAACGCAACAGGCTGATCGCCCTTTCCGATTCTATTCTGGCAAATTGGGAAGAACCAGCCGAGGCACCGATTCTGCGGGCTTTGGGCCATACCATTGAACCGCCCCTGCCTAAAATTCCAGACTTGAAAGACGCACCCCCGTTATATGAAAAAAAGCCCCGCCCTGCCTGGATAACAGAATCCCTTCGTAGGCAGGGCAAAGAGTACCCCCCGCCATTGAGGGGGTGAAAATCATAACGGGCCGTGATGCCCAAAAAAAGAAAGGACGCTGCCATGTTTCGAGACGAGGCTGGAAAGATTTCAAACGTGCGGGTAATGTCTTTTATGTGCCTGC